>Ga0302249_1000009_pt1 | contig 284821 bp, 241 predicted proteins | sample AAG_UR_Val_MG_FD_193531 | JGI IMG/M metagenome (GOLD analysis project Ga0302249, IMG submission 193531) | Enriched activated sludge microbial communities from anaerobic digester in WTTP, New Holstein, Wisconsin, United States - AAG_UR_Val | ecosystem: Engineered > Bioreactor > Anaerobic >... | reverse complement strand
CGCCGTCGTCATTCACCGGCACGCCGTCGTCATTCACCGGCACGCCGTCGTCATTTACCGGCACGCCATCATCGTTCACCGGCACGCCATCATCGTTCACCGGCACGCCATCGTCATTCACCGGCACGCCGTCATCGTTCAATGGGTCATCGGCCCCCTCCACAAGGAGCATATCCTCATCGCCCGTTACGAGAACATCCCCATCCGCGACCGCCTCCTTATCGAGCGGGATGATGCGGCGGGTCCCGTCCTCGCAGGCGACCAGCACCACGAGGGAAAGCACAAGGAACAACAGTGATCTCATGGCAACCTCCTGCAGCTCATATCGTATGTCAACGGACTTGCATTTTACCCAACGGCAACGGGAATTCAAGCACTTTCTTAATTATTTGTATTCCTTCTTCGATTTGTTATCATCGTTCCGGTCAGTCGGAGGAGATCATGCCCGCGCGGCGCAAAAAGACATCCCACAGCGATTTCAGGGCTCTGACCACCGACATCCTGCGCCATGCCGACGAAGGCGCCATCATCGGCGACTACCTGCGCGACATCATGTCGGCCATCGTCGAATCGGCCGCCTGCCCGCAGGTCCGCATCACGGTGGCCGACCTGACGCGCTTCTACCGATTCACCCGCACCAACACGATAGCCGGCAATTTCCATTTCGCCCCCATCCCCGGGTTCGGCGACCCCTCCTTCTTGCCCCCGGCCGACGGCGTGAGCGATGTCGAACTGCTCGAGCGGCTCGTCCACTTCGGTCACCTTGACGGCCGGGAGGACCTTTTCGTCCCCGACACCGCCGCCGCACAGGCCATCGCCATGCGCGACGGCGCCGGGGAACGCCGCGACCTCCGACTGCCGGGCGGGATCGGTTCGCTTCTCATCCTTCCCATTCGCTACGGTGCGGAGACGCTCGGCATACTCACCCTCGTCGCCGACCGCGCCGGGTTCTTCGACGACAACGACGCCGATTTCTACCGCAACATAGCCGCGGTCATCGGCATCGCGCGGGCCCATCGACAGGCGAAGTTCCATCTCCGCGAGCGGATCAAGGAACTCACCTGCATCTATCGCATCACCAAACTCGGCTCCGACCTCGACCGGTCGCTCGACGGCCTCCTGCGCGAAGCGGCCGACATCATACCGCCCGCCTTCCTTTTCCCCGAGGCCGCATCCTGCCGCATCCTGCTCGACCGACGCAGTTACACCTCGATCCGCTACAACCCGTCGAAACACGCGCTTCCCGTGGAACTGCGCATAAACGGCCGGCCGCGCGGACTCATCGAGGTAAGTTATTCCACCGACCTGCCGACGCTTGACAAGGGCCCCTTCCTGAACGAGGAGCGCTCCCTGCTCGAAGCGGTCGCAAAGGAACTGTCGGTCATCATCCAGCGCAAGGAGGCGGAGGAGGAGAAAAGCGCGCTCCAAAGTCAACTTCTCCACGCCGACCGGCTGGTCACCGTCGGCCAACTCGCCGCGGGCATGGCCCACGAGATCAACGAGCCGCTCGGCGGCATACTCGGTTTCGCCCAACTCATCCAGAAGACCCCCGACCTGCCCGAGCAGGTGATACGCGACCTCGACAAGATCGTCAAAGCGGCGATCCACACCCGCGACATCATCCGGAAACTGATGCTTTTCAGCCGCCAGATGCCACCCCGCAAGTCGCCGACCGACCTCAACGAACGGGTCTCCTCCTGTCTCGACCTTCTCGAACCACGCATACGGAAGGGCGGCGTGCGCGTCGTGACCGAACTGACCCCCGACATCCCGCCGATAGTCGCCGACCCGGCCCAGATACACCAGATCCTCGTGAACCTCGTCGTGAACGCCGTGCAGGCGATGAGCCCCGGCGGCACCCTGACCATCCGGAGCGCGCGCGACGGGGAGCGGGTGTCGCTCGCCGTCGAGGACACCGGCTGCGGCATGACCGCGGAGACCAAGGACCGGATCTTCGTCCCCTTCTTCACCACCAAGGACATCGGCGAAGGGACGGGGCTCGGCCTGTCGGTCGTGCTCGGCATCGTCACCGCGCACGGCGGCGACATCAAAGTTGAAAGCGAGCCGGGACGCGGAAGCCGTTTCACCGTCACCCTGCCCATCGCGGCACCCGAAAAAGGAGAAGATCATGACTGACAACGCAGAACGGGGCACGATCCTCATCGTGGACGATTCGCCCGACACGCTGGAACTCATCCGGCGCAATCTTGAACTGGCGCGCTACGCCGTCCTGACCGCGTCGAGCGTGAACGAGGCGAAGAGCCAACTCGCACAGCGGAAGTTCGACCTCGTCATCACCGACTATCACATGCCCTTCGCGAGCGGCATCGACCTTATCCGCTTCGTGCGGGACAGCCATCCCGGCACGGCGATCATCATGATCACCGGCTACGCGTCGGTCGAAGGGGCGGTCGAGGCGATCAAGGCGGGCGCCGAGGAGTATCTCTCGAAACCGTTCACCGACGACGAGTTACTGACGCTCGTCGACAAGATATTCGAACAGCGGCGCGCACGGAAGGACGCCAGGGCCGGGACGCCGACGCCGTGAGATACCTCATCCCGCTTTTCTGTCTTCTCCTCGCCGCCTGCACAGCGCACACCGCCAAGAATGACGCCGATACGGTGACTACGGACGGCGATGATGTTGTCGAAGTCGGACCCGATGATTTCATCTTCATCGAGGCCGACGAGATCATTTCCGATGCCGATATTCCGGTCGGTTGTCCCTCCCTGAAATACTATGCCAATGTGAAAGCAGCCGGCTTTCCGTTCAAGGATGGTAACGGCAAGATAACCTTCTGTCGTCCCGGCTGTGATACCCCGACCGACAACGATCCGCAGTGTGTCAAGAATCTTTGGACATGGATCAACTGGAAACGGTATCAGGAATATGCGACAGGGGCCGATACCCTGCGCGAATGTTATCCGTGGCCCTGTGAATTACCCGACATGAAGGCGCGAACCAATCTCCACGAATGTGATCGGAACCTAGCGAGCCAAGAATATACGGCTAGCCCGGAAGCATTATACGATTTGAAAGTTACACTAGACCATGTGGGAATATTAATGGGGTCTCCCAAATCAATTCGAGCTGTTGAATATGATATCACCCAAGATACCTATCTGACAATTGCACATACAGGACATGCCAGCAACTTCGGTTCTGATCGATTTATATTCTACACCACTTATGAAGATTATGTTAATTCCGGCACGGGTTTAGGCAATACATATGTTGTGTCAGCCAAGAAAAACGGCGCAGATTACAAGTACGAAGTTATCTATGACGACGCCGAACACATGGCGCAATTCAATCGTCCTCCTTTTGTGGGGGAAAAATGGGTTCTGTTGAATGTGGACCATGCGGGACAGGGCAAGATAGAAGTCCTCTACGCTAAAGTGGATGAATGGGTATGGCATCCCTTGAAACCGGGAGAAGTAGGCGAAGGGAACATTGTTGACAATCGGATCACATTCATAACCGCGCAAGGCCGGGTCTTTGCATGTGATCTCGACAAACTGCCGTTCGATCCGGAGAAAGAGTGTCTGCGGATAGACCGTGCCGGAGAAACACCCTATCACCCCCGATTGAACGAGGAGAACAAGAACCAATTGGTCTACTTTAATACTGCCGGCGACAGCAATATGACTCTTGTGGATCTGTCGGGAGAGAAGCCGGTGTATTCCTCATTGCCGTTCACCATATCCGAGCCCCAAAGTACCGGAGCTTATCCCGATCAGTTCAAGGGGAACCTGATCCTCTATGACGAAGCCTATATGCCCCTCGACAATTCTCGCATGGACTACAAAGCCTGTTTCTACCGCGTTGACACGAAAAAGAACTATTGCCCGACGAAATATACGGACCCATTCTTGAATCGCTATGATATGGGGTTCAATTCCTTCGACGGCAACTATCAACTTTGGAAAACGCCTGCCGGGACAATACCTGTCGTAAGAGATATCGCTTGTTACTGTGAAAAAGAAGGGGTGTGTCCGTTCGAGGAATAGCGGCTACAACTCCTCGTCGCCGGTCATCTTGCGGTAGATGGTGCGCTCGGAGATGCCGAGCATCTGTGCCGTTTTCCCCTTGTTGCCGCCGGTGAAGCGAAGCGTCGCCTCAATGACCTCTTTCTCCACCTCCTTCATGTTTTTTTCTCCGAGCCGGAACGAATAGATCGTTGCGGGAGCGGCGACGCTTTCGGACGCGGTCGGTCCGGGCTCGGGACGGTCACCCGCCGAAAGGACCCACCGCGCCACGGCGTGTTCCAGTTCGCGGATGTTGCCGGGCCAGTCGCGGTCGGAGAACCGCGCCATCACGGCGTCATCGGGATAGCGGAGGTCTTTTTTGTACTGCGCGGCGAACCGTTCGGCGAAGAACCGGACGAGCGGCGGTATATCCTCGCGCCGTTCGCGGAGCGGCGGGACGCGCAGGGTAAAGCGCGACAACCGATAGTAGAGGTCCTGCCGGAAACGCTCCTTCACTATTTCCTTCTCGAGATCCTTGTTGGTCGCGGCGATGACCCGCACATCGCTGCGGACCGGCGTCGAGGCGCCGACCGGCAGGTATTCCCTCTCCTGCATGAAACGCAGGAGTTTCGGCTGGAGCGCGACCGGCATCTCGCCGATCTCGTCGATGAACAGCGTGCCCCCCTCGGCCGCCCCGACATAGCCGGGCGAGTTGCGATCGGCCCCGGTGAAGGCGCCCTTCTTGAAGCCGAACAGTTCCGACTCGATGAGGTTCGGGTGGACCGCCGCCGCGTTGAAGGCGACGAAGGGTTTCCGGGCGCGCGGGCTTTCGTTGAGCAGGTGGCGGGCGACGAGTTCCTTGCCGGTCCCCGATTCGCCGGTGATGAGCACCGTTTCGTCGGTCTTCGCTATCTCGACCGCCGACTCGAGGAGCCGCCGCATCTTTTCCGACGCATGGACGATGCGGTACCGGTCCTCCTGCAACGACGCTATCTCGCGCCGGAGTCTTTTGTTCTCCTCGCGCAGGGAGAGCGTTTCGGCCGCCTTCTCTATCTGCTGGAGGAGCACCTTGTAGTTGACCGGCTTGGTCAGGAAGTTGAAGGCCCCCTTCTGCATCGCCTTGACCGCCGTCTCGACATTGCCGTAGGCCGTTATCACGATGACCGGGATGTCGGCGTCGAGTTGATGCACCGCCTCCATAAGGTCGATGCCATCGAAGCCGCCCGGCATGAGAAGGTCAGTGAGGACGAGCGACAGATTCTCTATCTCCCGCTTGACGATCCCCATCGCCTCGATGCCCGAATGGGCGGTGATGATGTCGTACCCCTGCTTCTCCAGTATCTGGCGCATCGTGCCGAGCAGGGCGACCTCGTCGTCGATGAGCAATATGCGGTGTTTCATAACCTCTCCATATCCCTCCGAATTCGACCGATTGTACCGAACCGGACGAAGAGCGCAAGGTATTTCTCTGGTATTTCTTGAAAAAATAAGGGCGGCCCGGTATAATCGGTCCGATTGTCCGATCCATGAACCGTCCTTTGCGAGGGGAGAAGCCGATGCGTCGAGTTCTTTTCATGGTCCTTGTGCTCACGGGTATCATCGCGGGGTGCGGCAAGAACGCCGAGGAGCGGCACACGCTCACCCTCGATCTCCGCTTCGACGCCGCCGAGGCGACCGACTGCACCAGTTATCAGGCCGACAAGTTCGTCGTCACCCTGTACACCGACGATTTCAAGACCCGCAAGACCTTCGAGTTCGCCTGTGCCGCCGACATGCGCAAGCCGACACTGGAACTCGCGGCGGGGACCTATTATCTCACGGTCGAACTGCTGGACGGCGTCTACATAAACAGTTGGGGCTCCGGACAGGTCTCCCTGATCAGCGACAAGACCCTTTCCGTGGACATGAACCAGTACGCCGGCGGCATAGACATCGAATGGTCCTCCTCGCTCTGCGACAAACTCGACATCGCGGTCCTTTCCGTTTCGGCGATCACCGGCGGATCGGCGGTCTCCGCGATCATCTGGGGACAGGAAACGACGGTGACCGATCTTGCCATCGCCTGCCACGCCGAACGGCTCTCGCTCAACAACATCCCCTCCGGCCCCTACGCGGTCACGATAAGCGGCCGTCGCGCCGAGGACGCGCCGAGGACGCGCGCCACGGCGACGATAACGGTGACGCTCCCCGCGGGACAGGAAAAGACCCTGACGATCGACGACAAGAACCTTCTGCTCGAGGTGTCCGATCTCAAGGTGTCGTGGGAATTCGACAGCAAGAGCATCACCTCCTGCACGGACGCCGGTGTGGCGACCATCCGCGCCTCGGCCACCGGGGAGAGCGACACCTTCTCGGAGGAGACGGCCTGCGAGACCGAAGGGACCCTGACGGTCTACGACCTCCCGCCGGGCGACTACACCATCACCGCCGACGGGCTCGACGCGACCGGGAAGGTCACCTACACCGGTCACAAACTGCGGACCGTCGAAGCGGGAAAGGTCGGCAACGACGCCTATGCCGAGACCATCTACCTGAAACAGGAATGACCTGATAGGAGAACGCCATGCTTACCAAAAGACAGATCGACCACTTCCGCAAGCGCCTGCTCGCCGAACTCAAGGAGATCGAGGAGCGCAACAAGGAAAAGGTCGAGGAACTGGAGCAGGAGACCAACGACCCGTCGGACAAGTTCCACGGCGACGAGGCCGATCAGGCCAACTTCTCGGAGGAACGGAGCCGCCTGCTGCGCCTGCGCGACCGTGACCGAAAACTCATCAACAAACTCCACGAGACGCTCGCGAAGATAGACGGCGGCACCTACGGCATCTGCGAGTCCTGCGGCACCGAGATCGGCGCCGAGCGGCTCGAGATGCGCCCGGTCGCCGGCCTCTGCATCGAATGTAAGCAGAAACAGGAGGAGCGCGAGGAACGGGACAAGGCGCTCAAGCGGAGATAGTCCCGATGCTCTCGCACGCCATCATCCCGGCCGCCGGCCTTGCCACACGGTTCCTCCCCGCCTCGAAATCAGTCCCCAAGGAATCGTTCCCCCTCTATGACCGCCCCGTCATCCAGCACATCGCGGAAGAGGCGGCGCAGGCGGGCATCCATAACATCGTGGTGGTCACCTCCGAGGGCAAGGAGGCCATCACCGACCATTTCGATCGCATCAATCCGAAATTCCTGCAGGGGAAACTGCCCGAGGACATCGCGCGGGAACTCGATCGGCTCGAGGAACTCGCCGAGGTCATCGCGGTGCGGCAGAAAAGCCAGAAAGGGCTCGGCCACGCGGTCCTGCGCGGCATGACCGCCGTCCCGACCGACCCGTTCGCGGTGATGCTCCCCGACATGTTCCTCGTATCGCGTTCACCCGACAATGTGATGGTGCGGATGAAACGGCTGTACGAACAGCACGACCGCCCCGTCCTCGCGCTCATGCGGGTCCCCGACGAGGATCGCAAACGGTACGGCATGGCCGAAGGCGAGGAGCGCGACGGCTTTTTCGAGATACGACGGCTGGTCGAGAAACCGGGCGTGGACGGCACCGCGTCCAACCTCGCCATCGTCGGCCGCTATCTGCTCCCCGGCGCGATCGGCCCGATACTGGAAAAGACCAGACCCGGCGCGAAAGGGGAGATACAACTCACCGACGCGCTCAATACGCTGTGCGGCAAACAGCCGATGCTGGGACTCGTCCTGCGCGACGACGATCTGGTGTTCGACGCCGGGGACAAGGACGGGTACGCCTACGCCAACGCCTATCTCGCCGCGAAACGGATACCCGGCTTCCTCGACACCGTGCGCCGGATGATCTCGTAGGGACGCCATGCATCATCCGCTCCTCATACCTCTCCTGTTCGCCTTTTTCATCACCCCGACGCAGATGGTCCAGCAGATGCTCCGCAACACCGTGGTCGATCTCCCCCTCGTCGAACTGGCGGGCGAGACGGGCGACGAGCCGCCCGCACCGGTGGCGCTCAAGTACGACCGCGCGAAGGACGAAGTGACGCTGACCGTCGCGCAGACCCCGTCGGTCATGAGCAAAGAGGGCGTCACGCCGTGGCTGCGACTCTTCTTCCTGCCACCGGTCGCCAAAGATGCCGACCCGGCCGAGCCGCTCATGGCGCGTCTTTCGAAACTGGGCATCAACACCGAGAAGAAGGTGCTCTCGACCACGGGGCCCGGCGGCGAACTCATCCTGATCATCGGGAAGGAGCGGGCCGACGAGGATGCGCCCCACCTCGCCCTCTACCGAAGCGGTATGCTCCCCTTCCGGCTTTCATACGGCGAAACGACGGTCACCTTCGGCGAATACCACAAGAGCGTCCTGCCGCTCGCCTTCCCCGGCACCGTCGAGATACGGGAACCGGCGCGAACGGTCCGGTACCGCTTCCTCCGCAATGAATACCGCTGACCGCTTCGTCCGGCTCGTCATCCCGCGCCCCGGCATCGAGGAACTCTACTACCGGCTCGAGGGCGACATGGAGGCCGGGCCCGGCTCTCTCGTCGAGATAGACCTGCGCAACGAGACCATCTGGGCCGTCGTGCGTGAGATCATAGGCGCGTTGCCGGAGGAACTGCGCGGCCTCGCCTGCCGCCCGGTGCGCCGCGTCATCGGCGACACCCCTCTTTTCCACGATCCGCGCGAAACAAGGTTCCTCCAGTGGCTCGGCGACTACTATCTCTACCCGTTTCCCAAACTCGTCAAGCAGATCGTCGCCCCCTTCATATCGCCGCGCCGCACCCTGCCACGCCCGTCCGCCCCGGTCCCGCCGTGCGACACACCTCCCTGTACCGCGACGCTCGATGACGACCAGCGGCGTGTCGCGACGGCCATCCGCGCGCGGTGGCGTGACGGCGACCGGCGGCCGGTCCTCCTCTTCGGCGTCACCGGCAGCGGCAAGAGCGAGGTCTTCGCCGACCTCTGTCGCGAGGTGTTCGACTCCGGCGGTCAGGTGCTGTATCTCGTCCCGGAGGTGGGGCTCACCCCGGGCACGATAGCGCACCTCGAATCGCGGCTCGGCGAGCGGGCGGTCATCGCGCACAGTTACCTGAGCCCCAAGAAGAGGTTCGACGCCTTTTCGCGGGCCTGCCGCGGCGAGGCGAAACTCATCGTCGGGACCCGATCGGCGCTCCTCTACCCGCTCTCGAAGATCGGGCTCATCATCGTGGACGAAGAGCACGACCCCAGTTACAAGAACATGGAGCCGCCCTACTACCACGCCCGCGACGCCGCGGTGATGAAGGCGAACCTGCTCGACATACCGGTCATCCTCGGGAGCGCGACACCATCGTCCGAATCGTGGCGGAACGCGCAACTCGGGAAATACCACCTCGAACGGCTCCCGCGCCGCGCCAACCGGCGACCGCTCCCCGCCGTCCGCATCTTCCCCTACCGCGGCGACACCTATCTCCCCTCGGACCTGCTCGACGCGGTGCGCGAAGGGATCGCCCGCCGCGAACAGGCGCTTTTTTTCGTCAACCGGCGCGGCTTCTCGACCATCGCGGTCTGCCGCTCCTGCGAGGCGATCCAGAAATGCCCGCGCTGCGAGGTGGCGCTCGTCTATCACAAAAAGAAAGGCCGCCTGCTCTGCCACCACTGCAACTTCTCGATCGCCCCGGACCGGTGCGCCGCCTGCGCAGGGACCGACCTTTCGCTCGAAGGCATCGGCATCGAACGGTTCACTGAAACGCTCCGCGGCCTTTTCCCCGGCGCCTCGGTCGTTTCGATAGATCGCGACAGCGTCCCCGACGAGACCGCGCTCGCGACCGAACTCGCGAAGATAGAGGACGGGACCCACGACATCGTCGCCGGGACCGTCATGATAAGCAAGGGACACAATTTTCCCGCGCTCCGGTGGGTGGTCATCAAGCACGCCGACTTCCTGCTGTCGCTCGCCGACTACCGCGCCGCGGAACGGTGCTTTCAGGTCGTGGCGCAGGTGGCGGGACGCGCCGGGAGGTTCGACATACCCGGCGAGGTGTGGGCCGAAGCGCAGAAACCGGAACATTACCTCTGGCGCTACCTTCCCGATTACGATTTCGAGGGGTTCATCGAGGAGGAACTCGCATGGCGCCGCGCACTCATGCTTCCCCCCTTCTCGCGGATGGCGGTCGTCAAGGTGGTCGCCTCCTCCGAAAAGGGGGCCGACGAGACGGCCCGCGCGCTGTACGACGAACTGCGCACGATGACCGCGGGCCGAAAGGTCCGTATCCTGCCGCCCGTCGCGCCGCCGCTCCAACGGGTCCACAACCGTTATCGCCGCCATATCGTCCTCTCGGCGGCGAGTTTGCGCCCGCTCGCGCCGCTCCTTGCCGATCTCATCTCCCGGCACGGTCGCAGGCGCGGCATCACCGTCACCTGCGACATTGACGCCCTCTCGACGGTGCAGGTGTGACGATGCGCCTCGATCCCCGCATAGCCGTCGACATACCGCTCGTCTTCGACTTCCCCGGTGCGGCCCCCGACCCGCGACGCACCGCGCTCATCGCGCTCGGCAAATCGGCCCTCTTCATGGCGACACGCTTCTTCCGGCGACACCCCTCCTTCCGCGCGGTCGCCGGCATGGCGATCGTACCGGAAGGTCTGCCGCGCGACGACGCCGACCTGCCTTCGGGGCTCGCGGTCATCGCCTCGACCCATCCCCAGATGACCGAAAAAAGTTTCGCCGCCGGCGCCGCGCTCGTCCGGTTCGTTTCGAGACACGCTCCCGTCGTCGACACCTTCATCGTCCTGCTGTCGGGCGGCGCATCGGCGCTTGTCGAACACGGCCCCGCTCCCGACGAGTTCTCTAGCCTCAACCATGAACTGCTCCGCGCAGGGCTCCCCATACAGGAGATGAACCGGCGCCGCATTGCGTTGTCGGGCATCAAGGGGGGCAAACTCGCCCGCCGCGCCCCCGACGCCGACTGGCTGACCTTCGTGATGAGCGATATCCCCGCCCCCGACGGACACCGTCTCGTCGGCTCGATGCCCTCGTGGTCACCCGACGAGCCGCGCCACCATCTCGTGCCGGTCGCCGACGGCGGCCTCCTCCACGACCGCTACGCCGCCGAACTGGCCCGCTGCGGCTACCGCATCGCCTTTGAGAAACGGTTCCTCGCCGGCACGGTCAATGATTGGGCTCACCGGATCGCCGCGCAGGAACTCCGCCCGGGCGAGGCGCTTCTTATCACCGGCGAGCCGACGCTCGCTCTCACCGTCGCGACACCGGGCACCGGTGGCCGGATGGCCCACCTCGCCCTTCTGCTCGCGGAGCGGCTCGATGACGGGCTGACGCTCCACGCCCTTTCAAGCGACGGCATCGACGGCGCCTCTCCGTACGCCGGCATCATCTTCACGCCCGAGGAACGCCGCCGGTTCGACCGGTCACTCATCGCCGATCATCTGGCACGATTCGACGCCTATTCTTTTTTTGAAAAGTACGGCTGTGCGCTGAAGACCGGCTACACCGGTGTCAACCTGAACGATGTGGTCGTGGTGACAAGGGACTAGGAAAAGACCAGCAGGTCGGGCTTGAACACCAGTATCAGACCAAGCGCCAGCATGAGTGAGCCCGACACCAGTTTCAATACCTTCGCGTGCTTCTCCTGAAAACGGTACTTGCCCATCGTCAGCACGAACAGGAGCACGATGGCGCCGAGCGGGATGACATAGTAGATGTTGTAGAGCGCCATGTAGAGATATTTCGGCAGGGTGCCGATGTTCTGGATGGAAAGGACCCTCGTATAGATGGCCGGGAACCCGATCGTGCAGGCGAGTTCTATGAGATTGACGAAAAAGGCGAGCGCGACGGTCCCGGCGAAGGCGAGCCCGAGATCGTTCTCGTTCATGACCTTGCGCATCTTGTCGAAGAGTTTCGGCTTGGCCTTTTCCGGTATCATGAGACTCACCCCTTTCTTGAAGAAGAAGAACTCCTTCATGTTGATGAGCCCCATAACGACCGCGACGAGCCCGAGCGCTATCGTCACATACTCCTTGATGCCGAGGAACATGAAGATGTTAAGCCACGCGGTCATGAACAGGAAATAGACGATGGCCGACGAAACGACGAAGACGCTGCCGATCATGATGAGTTTCCGACGGCTCCCGGCGTTCACAAGCAGGGTGAGCAGGAACATGAGCACCCACATCGCGCAGGGGTTGATGCCGTCGAGAAGCCCGAGGATGAAGGTGAAGGAGGGAAGACTCACCAGATGGGGGTCTATCGTGCCGAAGACCGGGATATGTATCAGTTTGTCGTCCCGCTCTCCGCAGGTCCGGTCGCTGTCGAGATGCTCGTGTATCATCTGTTCGAGCATCTTGTCGTGCATCCCCTGACGGAACCCCACCACCGACTTCGCGCCGAGGATGAAGGTCGGGACGCCGCGGCTCTCTATCTTGAGTTCGTCGCATTTGCTCTTGAACAGCGCGCGGTTCTCATCGCTTTGCGATATCTCCAGATCGCGGAAGGTCAATTCCGGATGACGCTTTTTGAGTTCCTCGACGAAGGGGTGCGCCTCCTTGCAGTGGGGACACGACCGCGAATAGAAGAAATAGAACACCTGCTCGTCGTTCTCCTGCGCCATGACCGGGGCCGAGCACAAAAGCACCGCGAAGAATATCAGGAATGCGTTTCGCGCCATGACGGACCTCCTTATCTCTTCTCGAGGAACTTAGGTCTGAACACGAGACAGTAGGCCGGCATGATGAACAGCGCGCCGAGCAGACAGGTCGATATGGCCAGCACGATGAGCACGCCGAAGAACCGTATCGGCATGAACACCGACAGGATCAGCACCGAAAAACCGAGCATGACCGACACGGCGTTGAAGACGATGCCGCGACCGGTGGTGCGGAGCGTCCGGCGCATCGCCTTCTCGGGCGACTTGCCGAGCCGCAGTTCCTCGCGATACCGCCAGAGGAAATGTATCGTGTAATCGACCCCGACGCCTATCATGATGGAGGAGAGCATCGCGGTGGCGATGTCGAGCGGGATGCCGGCGCCGCCCATGATGCCGAACAGGAACACGAGCGCGAGCGCCAGCGGTATCGAGGCAACGAATCCCGCCATGAACGACCGGAACAGCAACATCACCAGTATCGCGACGATGATCACCGACAGGATGAGCGAGGTCACCTGACCTTTCGAAACCTCGTCGATGAGCGCCGCGAATATGTACCCCGACCCGCCGACGATCCTGAAGGCGGGATCGCCCGCCGTCAGTTCGTTCACCTTGGCGACCACCCGTTTTATCGTGCCGGAGCCCTCGTCGTTTATCTGCACCATGATCTGGGCATGCCGGAAGTCGGCGGTGACCAGATGGGCTATCTCCTGTATGTCGGCCATCTTCGCGTACTCGGTGAGGTAGAAATCGACCGCGCCACGGCTGTCGGGTATGGCGTCGTACCCCGGCTCGCTCGGCTTGTGCAGATTGCGCGATATCATCTTTATGAGCCGGACGATGGAGGTGCTCTTGCCGACCTCGGGCAATTTCTCCATCTCTTTCTCGAAGGTGTCTACCTTGCGCAGTATCGAGGGCTCCTTGATGTCCCCCTCGACCACCACATTGACGATCTGGCCACCGCCGAACTGCTCGTTGACGATCTCCGATGAGCGCGCCACCGTCGAACCGGCCGGGTAGTAACGGGCGAGATTCGAATCGCCGGTGAGCCGCGGGATGAACAGCGCCGCGACGAGCGCCGCAAGCAGGGTCACGACCAGCACCTGTTTCGGGTTCTTCGATATGAGATAGGCGACGCCGTACATGAACCGCTCGAGCAGGTGGCGCTTGCGGTAGTCGACCTCGATGACCGGCCGCGGCTTCCTGAGGAGCGACAGGACCGCCGGGATGAACAGCAGACTCGCGGCGAGCGCGAAGGTGATGCCGATCCCGGCGAGTATGCCGAGTTGCTTCGCCGGTACTATCCGGTGGGTCAGGATGGACATGATGCCACCGATGGTGGTGACCCCCGTCGCGATGACCGGGGCGCCGAGCGACAGGATGCCGAGTTTGGCGAGACCGACCTTGTCGAGCGCGCAATCGTCGCGGTTGTCCTGCTGGTAGCGGCTCACGAGGTGGACCGCGTAGTTGTTCGCGACCGCGATCATGATGACCGGCAGTATCATCGTGACGGTCTGCATCTTCCAGCCGAACAGCGGGATGAGCCCCATGCTGACGACGATGGACATCGCGACGATGGAGAACGGCAAAAGGATGCCGCGGAACTGGCGGAACGAGATATAGAGGAACAGCATCATCACGAGGATGCCGGCCGGGAGGAACTTGAACATGTCCTTCGGCACATCCTCCGATATGCGCTCCTTGATGAAGGGCAGGCCGCCGTAGACCAGCCGCTCGGTCCCGGGCACCTCTTCGGCCGTCCGGCGGATGTCGCCGGTGATACGGAGCGTCTCGGAACTCTGCGCGGAAAGTTTCACCACGATGGCGAGATAGCGGAAATCCTTCGACACGATGGTGCCGTAGATGAGATCGTTCTTCCGTATCTCCTCGCGCGCCGCCTCCCGTTTTTCCTTTTTCTGCTCGGGGGTCGGCTCCTCGTCGGCGAAGTCGTCGCCACCGATGTTCGGGAGGGTGCTCACGCGGTCGATGCCGGGAACGGCCCGTATCGCGTCGGCTATCTTCGCGGCGCGGTCGAGCGTCGCCTCGGCGAGGATGTCCTCGGCCTCCATGATGACCAGCGCGATCTCGGTGCCGCCGAACAGCGCCTCTATCTTCTGCAGGTCGAGACGCTCCTTCATGTCGGCCGGGAGCATGTTCTGCACATCGGGATCGACCTCCGCGCGGGTCAGCGGGAAGAGGAAAAGAAGCGAAAGGATGATATGCGAAAGAATGATGCCCCAACGATATTTTATAACGAATTCGGCGAGTTTAACCACTTCTTATATCAACTCCGCATCAAAGTCGATGAACGCGTCATCATACACCGGGCGACCCGGATTTCCACTTTTTTGTGATACTGCCGAAAGCGATGCATTTTTTTGCATTTTGTTTTCCGGCGTGCTAGGGTGACCGGCGTAGGGTTCTTATGGTCCTTATACTTTCGGAGGTAATAATGGCGGCGAAAGGTTTTGTTGAGATCTCGGTCGAAGGGTGCAAGGGGTGCGGCCTGTGTGTCCACTACTGCCCGGTCAAATGTCTCGACCTGAACATGGCGGACACCAATTCCTACGGTCTGCACTACGCATTCCTCAAGGAGCCCGACAAGTGCATCGGGTGCGCCAACTGCGGGGTCATCTGCCCCGACGCGGCGATCACGGTGTACCGCAAGAAGAATTAACGGAACGGATAGAAGGAGGAAGCAGTGGCTGACATCAAGTTCATGAAAGGCAATGAGGCGCTCGCCGAAGCGGCGATCCGCGCCGGTATGCACGCCTATTTCGGCTATCCCATCACCCCGCAATCGGAGGTCGTGGAATACCTCGCCCGCGAAGAGCCGAAGCATAAATATGTCCTCTTGCAGGCCGAATCGGAAGTGGCCTCGGCCAACATGCTCTACGGCGCTTCGGGCGCCGGAGCGCGCGTGATGACCACGACCAGTTCGCCCGGCTATTCGCTGATGCAGGAGGCGGTGTCCTACATCGCCTGCGCCGAACTGCCGACCGTCTTCGCCAATGTTCAGCGCGGCGGTCCCGGGCTCGGCACCATTCAGGCGTCGCAGGGCGATTACTTTCAGGCGGTCAAGGGCGGCGGTCACGGCGACTACCGCAACATCGTGCTCGCCCCGAACAGCGTGCAGGAGATGGTCGATCTGACGGTGCTCGCGTTCGATCTCGCCGATAAGTATCGCGCCCCGGCGCTCATACTTTCGGACGGCGCCATCGGCCAGATGATGGAAAAGGTCGTCCTGCCCGAACAGCGTCCCTACCGGCCGCCGTCGGACTACCGCAAGGAGAAACCGTGGGCGACCATGGGCAAGACCGCCGACCGCGAGCGCAATGTCATCACCTCGCTCAACATCCAGTCGGAGCAGATGGAAAAGGTCAATATCCGCCTGCAGGCCAAGTACAAGGAGATCGAGGAGAAGGAGGTCCGTTTCGAGGCATACCACGCCGACGACGCCGAGATCGTCATCGTCGCCTACGGCGTATCGAGCCGCATCACCAAGAAGGTCGTGGACCTCGCGCGGGCCGAGAAACTGAAGGTCGGGCTTGTCCGTCCCATCACGCTGTGGCCCTTCCCGAAGAAGAAACTCGACGAACTCGCGAAGAAGCCGTCGGTCAAGTTCTTCCTGTCGGTCGAAATGAGTTGCGGCCAGATGGTCGAGGATGTGCAACTCGTGTCCAACGGCCGCAAGCCGGTCCATTTCTACGGCCGTCAGGGCGGCATCATCCCGACCGCCGAAGAGGTCCTCGATGTCATCAAGAAACACCTGAAGGAGAAGTAAGATGAAGGAAGGATACGAACTTATCTATCAAAAGCCCTCGACGCTCCTGCCGCGCCGCATGCACTACTGCCCCGGATGCCTTCACTCGACGCTCCACAAACTCATCATGGAGGTGGTCGAGGAGATGGGCATCAAGGAGAAGACCATCGGCGTGAGCCCGGTCGGCTGTTCGGTCTTCGCCTACGACTACATGGATGTCGACATGCAGCAGGCGGCTCACGGCCGCGCCGCGGCGCTCGCCACCGCCATCAAGCGGATGCACCCCGACAAGTATGTGTTCTCCTATCAGGGCGATGGCGACCTGGCCGCGATCGGCACCGCCGAGACGATACACGCCTGCAACCGCGGCGAGAACTTCACCTTCTTCTTCGTCAACAACGGCATCTACGGGATGACGGGCGGCCAGATGGCCCCGACGACGCTCGAAGGCCAGAAGACCTCGACCTCGCCCTACGGCCGCGACCCGAAAAAGGTCGGCCAGCCGCTCAAGATGGCCGAGATGGTCAGCCAACTCGCCGGCGTCGCCTACTCCGAACGACTCTCGCTCAACACCCCGGGCAATGTCCGCAAGGGAAAGAAGGCTATCCGCAAGGCGTTCGAGATGCAACAGCAGGGACTCGGCACCACCTTCCTCGAATTCGCTTCGAACTGCCCGTCGGGTTGGAAATGTTCGCCGGTGGAGTCGCTCGGCTGGATAGAGAAACAGATGTCGCCCTACTTCCCGCTCGGCGTGTTCAAGGATGTGACGACCGGCGTCGAGAAGTGTTCGTGCGCAGATAAACAGGCCAAGTAAGGAGGCGCAGATATGTTACAGGAAATGATATTCGCCGGCTTCGGCGGGCAGGGCGTTCTCTCGATGGGCAAACTGATCGCCTACGCCGCCATGAAGGAGGGCAAAGAGGTCAGTTGGATGCCGTCGTACGGTCCCGAGATGCGCGGCGGCACCGCCTACGCGATGGTCAACATCAGCGACGAGCAGATATCGTCGCCGGTCGTCCACGCCTACGATGTCGTCGTGGTGTTCAACCTCCCCTCGCTCAAGAAGTTCGAGCCGCAGGTCAAGAAGGGCGGTATCCTCATCTGGGAGAGTTCGGTCATCAAAGAGGCGCCGACCCGCAAGGACATCAAGGTCTACGGCGTGCCGGCCATCGAAAAGTCCGGCTCGGTCCTGAACGAGGTCAAGGTCATGAACATGGTCACGCTCGGCGCCCTCATCAAGGTGAACCCGCTCGTGAAGCCCGAAACACTCCTCGAGGCGCTCAAGGACACGCTCCCGCCCCGCCACCACAACATGATACCGATCAACAAACAGGCGATAGAACTGGGCATGAGCCTCGTCTAGCGTCCCCCGCACCGCCCCGACCGCAAAGAACCCAAAAATGTTGACCTAAAAATTCTTTACGGGTATAGTCTCTCGTTCCATCAAGTTGCGGACCGGCGCGCCTCTGTACGCCCCCGTCCCGACCCATGAGAGGAGACGATGCTGACCTATACGATAGAGAAACGCGGCGGCGCCATGCTGATCACCACCGAAGGACGGATAGACAATGAGGGGGCGGCGATCTTTCAGGAGGCCCTGGACCGCGCGTTCGAGGCCAACCTGCCCCGCATATCCTTCGATCTGGCGAAACTCTCCTTCATCAACAGCGCCGGCATCGGCAAACTCCTGCTGTTCTACAAACGGGTGAAGAACCGCAACGGTACCGTCGTCATCACCGCCCTCAACGACGATGTGAACGCCCTCTTCAAGGCGATACGGCTCGACAAACTGATGCCGATCGAGAGGTCCTGATGGCGAACTTCCGCCTTTCCCGCGACATCGCCTTCCTCGGCGGCGACCTGACGGTCAACGCGGCCGAAGCGCTTCATAATTTCCTGCTCACGCTACAGGCGAATCAGGGCCGGCTCACCGTCGACCTGCGCGGCGCCGAGGCGTGGGACAGTTCGTCCATACAGTTGTTGTTCGCTTTTATCAAAAGCCGCCCGCCCCGGACCGTCGTATGGCGCAACATGCCTCCGGAGATGGCCGCCGACATCCGGCTGATGGGCTTTGGCAATCTGCTCAACGAGGTTTCCCATGAACGGTAAGACCATCATGATCGTGGACGATTCGGCCACACTGCGGGCATCGGTGAACTTCGTCCTGTCGGAGGCCGAATACACCGTCATTCAGGCCAAGGACGGCATGGACGGTCTCGCGAAACTCCGCGACCTGCAGGCATCGGGCACCAAACTCGACATGATCATCACCGATATCAACATGCCCAATCTCGACGGCATCGGGTTCATCACCGAGATAAAAAAGAGCGACTACCGCTATGTCCCCATCCTCGTCCTCACGACCGAGTCGGAGAACGCGAAAAAGATGGAGGGCAAGGCGGCCGGCGCCGCCGGGTGGCTCGTGAAGCCCTTCAAGCCGGAACAGTTGCTGTGGGTCGTGAAGAAATTCGTTCGATAGGACGGGCATGCTCAAAAAGGACGAGATCTACCGCGTTTTTGTCGAAGAGTCGCGCGAGATACTGACCGCGCTTGAGACCGATCTGCTCGACCTCGAGAAGGACATCCATAACGAAGAGATCATCAACCGCGTCTTTCGCGCCGTCCACACGCTCAAGGGCGGCTCCGGCATGGTCGAATTCTCCGTCCTGACCGATCTCACCCACGAGTGGGAGAATGTGCTGGCGCGGCTCCGCGCCGGCGAGATAAAGGCGTCCCCGCGTCTCATATCGCTTTTCCTCGAGGCGGTGGACACCCTCAAGCGGCTCATCGAACAGCCCCCCGCCCGCGTACCGGAAACGCTGCGGGGCGAGGTAGCGCGCACCATCGACCAGTTACGGCGCTACCACGGCGTCGAGACGGTCTCCGACGGCCCGGCGAAAAGACCGGCCGACGGCAGAGAGAAGTTCGGCGAGAAATATCTCAACATCGTCCTGAAGTTCCGGCCCGACATCTACCTCGCGGGCACCGATCCGCTCCTGCTGATAAAGGAACTGACCGAACAGGGCGATATCGTCCGCCTCCGGTGCGACACCGACGCGCTCCCGCCGCTCGACCAGTTGCGACCCGACACGCTGTATCTGAGTTGGGAACTGGTGCTCAGGACCGAAAAGCCGCTCTCGGCCGTCGAGAACATATTCATCTTCGTCCGTGACGAGAACACCATCCTGCTCGACGATGTCTCGCACCGCTTCAAGGACGGCGTCGACCTCCAGTACGCCGACAAGAAACTGGGCGAGATACTCGAGGAGGAAGGGCTCGTGGACCGGCGCGACCTCGAGGAGGCCATCGGCGAGCAGAAACGGGCCGGCGAGATATTGCTCGAAAAGAAGAAACTCGATTCGCGGGCGCTCGACGAGGTGCTGCGGCGCCAGCAACGGTCGAAGGAGATCGCCCAGACCTCGACCCTGCGCGTCGACACCGGCAAACTCGACAAACTGGTCAATCTCGTCGGCGAGATGGTCATCGGCGTCGCGCGGATGTCGCAGACGGTCCAGTCGGGACCGCTCGCCCACAACCGCGACATGAACGACACGCTCGACCATCTGGAGCGCATCAGTCGCGATGTGCAGGAGCAGGTCATGCGCGTCCGCATGGTCCCCGTCGAGGCGACCTTCCGGCGGTTCCAGCGCGTGGTGCGCGACATCGCGAGCGATCTCGGCAAGAGGATAAACCTCTACCTTTCCGGCATAGAGACCGAGATAGACAAGACGGTCGTCGAACACCTCGACGACCCGCTCAAGCACCTCATCCGTAACGCGGTCGACCACGGGATAGAATCACCGGAAGAGCGCGTGAAACGCGGGAAACCGGCCGACGGCAGTGTCTGGCTCCGCGCCTACCAGCAGGAGGGCAAGATCATCATCGAGGTCGAGGACGACGGTTCCGGCATCGACCGGGAACGGCTGGTCCGCAAGGCGAAAGAGGCGGGCATCGCCCTCAGCGCCGAGATGACCGATCAGGAACTGTACGGGCTCCTGTTCCTCCCCGGCTTCTCGACCGCCCGGAAGGTCACCGAACTTTCGGGGCGCGGCGTCGGGCTCGATGTGGTCAAACGCAATATCGAAAGCCTGCGCGGCGCCATAGAGGTCTACTCCGAGAAAGGGAGCGGCACCCTGTTCCGTCTCAAACTGCCGCTCACGCTCGCCATCATCGACGGCATGCGCGTCGCGGTCGGGTCCGAGATACTCACCATCCCGCTCCTCTCGATCATCGAGGCGATCCGCCCCGCCCCCGACGGCATCAAGACCATCGAGGGCAAGGGAGAACTCATAGAGTTCCGCGGCGAATACCTTCCGCTCATCCGCCTTTACGAGATACTGGGCTTCGAGGACGCGATCACGAACCCAGAGGAGGCCATCGTCATCATCCTCGAATCGGGCATACGCCGCATGGCGCTCCTCGTGGACGATGTCATCGGCCAGCATCAGGCGGTCATAAAGAGCCTCGAGACCAACTTCCGCCGCATCGAGGGCGTATCGGGCGCCACCATACTCGGCGACGGCCGCGTATCCATCATCCTCGACATCCACGGCATCGAACACCTCGCTTTCGGCGGACACCGCGCTCCGGAGGTCGTCGCATGAATCTCTCGAGCAGATTCCTGAAGAAAGAGACCGCCACCCGGTCCGAACAGCCGCTCCAGTTCATATCCTTCTTCGTCGGCGACGAGATATACGCCACCGACATCCTCAAGATACACGAGATAACCAACTACCGCGACCTGACCCGCATCCCCTCCGCCCCCTCGTTCGTCAAGGGAGTGCTGGACCTCAAGGGTATCGCGGTCCCGGTCATGGACCTGCGCGAGAAATTCGCGCTCCCGGCGCGCCCCTACTCAAAATTCTCGGTCATCATGGTGGTCGATGTGTCGGGGCGCATCATGGGCGTCATCGTCGACAGCGTCGCCGATGTCCTGCAGATCGATCGGGCCGACATCCAGCCGGCGCCCAAGTTCTCGGCCACGCTCAAGGCCGAGTTCATCAAGGGGATGATCAAGCAGGGCGACAACCGCTTTATCGTCCTGCTCGACATGGATCGCATGCTTTCGGACCGCGAACTCGACATGGTGGAATCGCTATGACCGCCGGGCACGGGAACGACCAGAACGCCTTTCAGGACCTGCTTCCCGAATTCCTCGAGGAGGCGCAGGAACTGCTCGCGATGCTCGAAGCGGCGCTCCTGCAGGTGGAACAGGCGCTGACCGACCGGCGCCCCCCGGAACCCGAAACGCTCCAACGGCTGTTCCGCGTCACCCATACCCTGCGCAGCGCCAGCGGCTTCATCGGCCTCGCCGCCGTGGAGCGGACCGCCGCCGCGATGGAGGATCTTTTCAACTTCATGCGCAACGGCGATCTGTCGCCCGACAAGACGCTGACCGCGGCCGCCTTTGAGACGCTCGATCACATCAAGAAGATACTCGTCGGTCAGACCCCGGGCACCGATGACGCAGAGGGCGAACGCCTCGCCGTCGCGCTCGAAGCCGCGACCTCGGCACGCATAGCCGACCGTACCCGGGAAAGCGCCGCCCGCGTGGTGTCGCCGGGCGAACTATTGCACGGGCTCCCCTTCCGGGTATCGGCCTACGCCATCGAGAGGAAGACACGCAAAGGGAACTTCTTCATCGTCACGACGATGCTCGACGGACCGCTGGACGAGCGCCGGAAGATATCCATGGAGGCGTCGTCCGCACTCGGCTCGATGGGTGAGATCGTCGACACGGTCACCATAACGGGCGATCCCGACACCCCCGACCGGACCCATTTCCTCTACCACACGCTGATCGGCGAAAAGGCGCTTCGCGAAACGCTCTCCTCCCTCGCCACCGAGGTGGACATCAGCAAGGTCGACCACGCGCAACTCGCCAAGGCGGCGGCGGACCTGCCCCCTGAGCCGGCCCCCCGCCCGGAACGCCGCGCCGCGACCGCTCCAAGGAACCCGGACAGGCCCGTTGCCGTCGGGACCGAAAGCACGACGACCGAACAACAACCGGATACCGCCGGCACCTCGCCGTGGGACGACTGCTCCGACTTCGTGACCTTCTTCATAGAGCAGGAACTGTACGCCGTCCCGATATTCCTCGTCCACGACATCAAGGAGACCATGCCCTTCTCGCGCCTCCCCAATCAGCCACCGCACCTCCTCGGCGTCATCAACCTGCGCGGCAATGTGCTCCCGCTCTTCGATCTGCGCCGTCTGCTCGGCATGCCGCCCCGTCCCTTCGACCGGAAAACGGTCATCATCATACTCGACATCGCCGGGAAGAAGACCGGGTGCGTGGTCGATGCGATCAGCGATGTCGTGACGCTGGAGCCGGGTGACAAGCAGGCCAAGCCGCTCCTCGGTCGCCGGACCACCGCCGAATATGTGCGGTTCATAGGAAAGGACCAGCGGACCGGCGCGTTCCTCATCGTGCTGGACATCGAACGGATGCTTTCGAGATAGCGATGCTTGAGATCAAGAAATTCGTTCTCACCGACGAGGAGTTCAACAAACTCAGGCGGCTGGTGTTCGACACCGCCGGCATCAGTTTGTCCGACGCCAAACGGGAACTCGTGGTGTCCCGTTTCTCCCGGCGGTTGCGGGCGCTCAATCTCTCGACCTTCGGCGACTATTACCATTTCGTCATATCCCCCGAGGGCCAGAGCGAGATACAGAACTTCATAAACTCCATCACGACCAACAAGACCGACTTCTTCCGCGAGACCCACCATTTCGACTTCCTGCGCGACCAGTTCGTCCCGGCGTGCGTCCGGAGCGGCCGACGCGAGGTGGCGGTCTGGTCGGCCGGCTGCTCCACCGGCGAGGAACCCTACACCATCGCCATGGTCCTGCACCGTCATCTGGCCGAGCCGCACGGGATCCGCGTGAGGGTGCTGGCGACCGACATCGACACCCATGTGCTCGATGTCGCCCGCAACGGCGTCTACGAGGAACGGCAGATACGGCTCATCCCCGAAGACCTGCAACACCGGTATTTCCTGCGCGGCAAGGGGGAGAGCGCCGGGCTCTACAAGGTCAAGGAGGACCTCCGCGAGATGATCTCCTTCCGCCAGATCAACTTCGTCGCCGAGCAGTATCCGGTCTCCTCGCTGTTCGATGTCATCTTCTGCCGGAATGTCGTCATCTATTTCAACAACCAGACCAAACAGCAGGTGCTCAGCCGCCTGGCCGGGTATCTGGTGCGCGGCGGCTTTTTCATCATCGGGCACAGCGAGACCCTGTTCGACATGGTCCCCGGACTGACCTATATAAAGAACACCGTTTACCGGAAGGATTGACCGTGTACCGATCGTTCAACCGCAAACTCGGGAAAGAGATCGTCATCATACAGCCCGGCGAATTCTATGTCACCGACGCTCCCGACGAGGGTATCGCCACCGTGCTCGGTTCCTGCGTCGCGGTCTGCCTGCTCGACACCGGATCGACCGTCCGCGGCATGAACCATTTCATGCTTCCCGGTGACTTCCGCAACGAAGAGATCTACCAGAGCAGGAGCGGCCGGTACGGCATGTTCGCGATGGAGAGTCTCATCAACGAGATGATGAAGCGCGGCGCGAAGCGCGAGAGCCTCGTCGCCAAGATATTCGGCGGCGCCCATGTGCTCAATTTCCGCCGGAGCGACGGCAACATACCCGACGCGAACATCTCGTTCACCCAGACCTATCTCGCCTTCGAGGAGATACGGCTCGCCGCCTCCGACATCGGCGGCACCACCGGGCGGAAGGTCATCTTCCTCGGTGAAGGGACCGGACGCGTCCTCGTGAAGAAACTCTCACCCGAGAGCACCTCGCAGTACATCGATGAGGAGAACCGCTACAAGGCGAAGATATTGCGCAAGAAAAAAGAGGAGATGAGCGGCAGCATCACGCTGTTCGAAAAATGACATGATGGAAGTCCGCAACGAAAAGATAAAGGTCCTCGTGATAGACGATTCGGCGACCGCCCGTCGTGCCATCGAGGACATCATCGCCTCGGCGCCCGACATGCAGGTCATCGGTTCGGCGGCCGACGCCTACGAAGCGCGCGAATGCATGCGCCACACCATGCCCGATGTCATAACACTCGACATCGAGATGCCGCGCATGGACGGGCTTACCTTTCTCGACAAACTCATGCGGGCCGTCCCGGTACCGGTCATCATGATAAGTTCGCTCACGCAGGAACACGCGGCGGCGACCATGCGGGCGCTGGAACTCGGCGCGGTCGACTATATCGGCAAACCGAACAAGGGAGTGGAATCGGACATCGAGTCCCTTTCGGAGGAGATCCTCGAAAAGATACGCGTCGCCGCGGATGTCCCGCGCTCGTGGCTCGAACGGCACCGTCTCCGCGGCCGCATGACCATAGCGCCCGAACCGCCGCTCGACCCGGGCGAATTGGGGCTCGTCCAGTCGGCGACACGCATCACCGATCTGCGACCGCTCATCGCCATCGGCGCGTCGACCGGCGGCACCGTCGCCATCGAACAACTCCTGCGGCGGCTCTCGCCGCACCGCATGCCTCCCATACTCATCGTTCAGCATATCCCCCCGCTCTTCTCGCGCTCCTTCGCCGAACGGCTGAACTCGCTGTTCGATTTCTCCGTCAGCGAGGCGCGACACGGCCACGAACTGAAGCCGGGCGATGTGGTCGTCGCCGAGGGCGGTCGGCACCTCATCGTGGAGCGCGGCCCCGTGGGTTATACGGTCATCAGCAAAGACGGCCCGCGGGTGAACCGCCACCGGCCCTCCATCGATGTCCTTTTCCGGTCGGTCGCCTCGGCCGCGCGGGAGAACGCCATCGGCGTCATCCTGACCGGCATGGGAAGCGACGGCGCCAAGGGGCTTCTCGAGATGCACCTCGCCGGGGCCCTCACGCTCGCCCAACGCCCCGAGGGCTGTCCGGTCTACAGCATGCCGCGCGCCGCGGTCGATATCGGCGCGGTCCGCGCGCAACTCTCGATAGAGGGCATCGCCGCCTACATCAATAGGTCGTTCGAGGAGGGCTCTCTGTGGTGAGCATCGAGCGCATCTACACGATCGACAACGACCTCGATGCGATAAGCGATGTCGTCTCGACCATGATGGACGAGATGCGGGCAGCGTTCCCGAAGACCCAGCCGTTCGAGGTCGCCTTGTACGAGGCGATACACAACGCGATAGAGCACGGCAACCTCGCCATCCCGTTCGCCGAGAAGAAGGCGCTCATCGAAAGCGGTCGTTATGACCAGACGATCGCGTCCCGCCGGCGGACCACCCCCTATGCGGGCCGCGCCGTCCGCGTCAGGATGCTCCTCTCCGATGATGCGATATCCTTCTCCGTCGCCGACGAGGGCGACGGGTTCGACTGGCGGGCGTGGCTTCCCGATCCCGACACGACCGAAGCGGCGACCGGCGTGAGCGGACGCGGCATCACGATAATGCGCAGCGTGTTCGACACGGTATCCTACAATGACCGCGGGACCGAGGTCACCCTGACAAAGAAAAAGGAGCGCCCTGATGCATGAACAAGCGAAAGAGAGCGAAAAGAGACGGGTACTCATCGTCGACGCCGATGAGCAGGTGACCGCCGTACTCGCGCTGAAACTCCGCCAACAGGGCTACGAGACCCTCTCACTCTCCAGCACCGTCAACGCGCTCGCCATGATACGCGATTTCCTGCCGCACCTCATCATCTCCGAGATGGTGCTTCCCGAACTTTCGGGCGTCGATTTCCTCAAACGGATAAAGATGAACCCCGAGACCGCGCATATCCCCTTCATCTTTCTTTCGAGTTCCCGCAATGTGGAGGACAAGATCATCGCTCACGAGATGGGCGCCGAGTCCTTCTTCTCCAAACCGATATTCATCAAAGTGCTCATCAACCGCATCAACGATTTCTTTCAGGAGCGCGACTTCCGCGAGATACTCTCCTCGGTCCACGAACAGGAGACCTTCTCCGGGAGCCTCCAGAACATCTCGGTCATAGACCTGCTCAACATCGTTCACGAGAACCGGCGGCAGGGACTCATCACGCTCGTCTCGGCCGGCGGCGAGAAGGGGGCCATCCACTTCGCCGATGGCGCACTCGTCCGCATCGAGCGGGAGGGGGCCGACGACAAGAACGGCGAAGAGATCTTTTACTCGCTTCTGCCGTGGTCGGAGGGCGACTTCACCGTCACCTATACCGCCCACGCGGTCGAGCCGAACATCACCGAACCCTTCGAACGGCTCATGGTATCGGCCATGAGTTGGCTGTCGGAATATCAGGCCGAGATCGGTGAGATGCCGCCGCTCGATGTCCTGCTGCACCTCCGGTTCTCCGCCGTCGTCGAACATCTCGCAAAACTCCCCGACACCATCGGCGCCCTTCTCTCTCTCGTACCGAGACCGGGGATACGGGTCGGTGAACTCATCGAGAAGGGGGGAGACGACCGGAAGCGGACCGTCGAACAGATACGGAAACTGCTGTCGCTCGGCGTTCTGGGGACCGAACCGGACGACACGCCGGTCCCCCGCTGGGACATCCCCGTCTGGGCACGACCCGTCACCGCGACCGGACGCCCCGTCGACACCGTGCCGATCCCACCGTCAACGACCGACAAGAAACTCGCCCCTTCCCCGGCACTCCCGGGGGAGACCGCCGACCTTCCGCCGGTCAGACCGACCGCTCCCGTTCCAAGACCGGCGCCAACACCGGCGCCTGCCCCACCGGCGCCGGCACCGGTCGAACCACCGGCTGAAAAGACCGCTCCCCCTGAAGACAAGGACGACGGGTCCTTCATAGAAAGTCTCTACCAGGACGAACCGGCGCCCACACGATCATCCGGCGGCAGGACCCTGCTCATCGCCGCGCTCCTCATCGCGGTGGCCGGCGGCGGTACGGCGCTCTGGTATGTGTTCTCCCAATCGGCCGAAGAGGTCCCACAGATCGAAGAGCCGGCGACCGCTCCGGTCCCCGACACCGTCGTCGTCGCGCCGGTCGAGCCCCCGCCCCCGCCTGACCCGTTCGCCGGCAAGAGCACCGATGAACTGCTCAAGATCGGCATCGAGAGCCACAAAACGGAACAGTATGGCGCGGCCATTGCCGCCTACCGCGCGGCGCTTAAGGCTCTGCCCGCCGACACGGAACCGGCTCGGGCGACCGCCATATGGAAAAATCTCGCCATCTCGGCCTACGAGGGCGACGATCAGCCGACCGCGCTCGATGCGGTCGAGCAGGCGCTCGCCGTGGACATCGACGCTGATAAGATAGCGCTGAAGGCGGCGATACTCGAGGAGATGGGACAGTTCGACGACGCGATGAACGCCTACCGCGCCTTTCTCAAGGACAAGCGCTTCAAGGCGAATAAAAAGGAGTGGATCAAGGAGATAACCGATCTCAAGAAAAAGAAGAAACAGGCAGAGAAAGAAAAGCAGTGAAGGTACTCATCGACGAAACGACCATAGAGCGCCGCGTCACCGAGATGGCGGCCGACATCCGCGCCCTGTACGGCGACACTCCGTTCACCCTGCTCGTGGTGCTCAAGGGGGCCTTCATGTTCGCCGCCGACCTCGCCCGCCGCATCGGCGCGCCGCATATGCGGATAGAGTTCATCCGCCTCTCGAGTTATCGCGGCACCTGCTCGACCGGCTCGGTCTCGGTCCCCGCCGGGGAACTCGCGCGCTATGCCGGGCAGGACATACTCATCGTCGAGGACATCGTCGACACCGGACTCACGCTCGAGGTCTTTTCCAAGGCGCTCACGGGCGCCGGCGCCCGATCGGTCCGCATCTGTTCGTTCCTCGAAAAAAGCGAGGTGAACAAGGGCCGCGTGAAGATAGACTTCCTCGGTTTCCCGATACCCGACAAATTCGTCGTCGGCTACGGGCTCGACTGCGACGAAAAGCACCGCGACCTACCCCATGTCGCGATATTCGACGAAGACTGACATGCTCCAGCTGATACGCCCCGGCGTCGCCCTGCCGATCGAAACCATAGCGGACCGCCCGCTCGACCTCCCGGCGCTCTTCCCGGGCCTTTCCCGCTTCGAGTGCGAGATCGGGTTCTGTTCCGCCATCTTCCTGAACGAGTACGCTAACCGCCACCCCGACACCGGCATACTCGGCATCGAGAAAAAACGGTCCTACTTCCTGCGCGGCCTGCACAATCTCGAACGGAAACTGAAACAGGACAATGTCCGCATCATCAACTTCGACGCCCACCCCGTCCTGCTGATGCTCCTGCCGCCCGGCGCGCTCGACGCCCTGCACATCTATTTCCCCGATCCGTGGCCAAAAAAGCGGCACCAGCGCAACCGGCTCGTGAACCGTGACAATCTGAAGATGTTCCACGAACGGCTACGACCCGGCGGACGGATACACCTAGCGACCGATCATCCCGACTACGCCGCCTTCATCGAACGGGAACTGACCGCGATCACGGGACTGTTCGACCGGCTTCCCTACGGCACCGCCGACCGCGAGGTGCTGACCAAATGGGAGAAAAAGCAGATAGAGAACGGGATGCCGATCAACTACTATCTGCTGGAAAAACGCTGAATGAAAAGAAAAAATGGTGCCGGGAACAGGAATCGAACCTGCACAGGGTTGCCCCCACTAGAACCTGAATCTAGCGCGTCTGCCAATTTCACCATCCCGGCACCCGGTTGTCAAAAAACCGTTCCCGATTATACTTATCGCCGGGATTTGTCAAGAAAGATGAGACGAGGCCTCTGAATGCTCTCTTTTCTTTTTCTCCTGACCCTCTCCGAATACGACCTTCTGCAAAAGGCGGCCGACACCGGTTTCCTTTACCGGAATGTCGCCGTCGAAACGGTCGAGAAATGCCCCGCGAAAGCGACCTGCGTCATAGCCGAGGGAGCGACCTACCTGTTCAAACGGCTCGACACGACCGTCGTCACGCTTGAAAAGAACGCCGACGGCTTTGCGCTGACCATCACCCCCGACAAGAACTTCACGAACTACCGCCTGTTCATCCGCGAAGGACTTTCGGTGCGCCGTGTCGAGGTGACGCAGAAACGGGTCACGGTGCTCGACAAGGGATCGGTGACCGCCCTCCAACTGGTCGGCGTCGGCGCGCAGGGACCGGTCGCTCTCTGGCAGAAGGATATCCGCCCCGCGGCCGCCGAGCCGTTCGCCGGCGACCTCCTCGGTTCGATGAACGCGCTCCGCAAGAAGGCGGACCTGCCGCCGCTCACCGTCGATAAAACGCTCGCGCCGTTCGCCGCCGAGACCCTTGCTCGAGTCAAAAAAGGGGATCTTTCGCACTACTCGGGAAGCACCGGGAGCATCCGCCACTCCGGCGTCCGCGCCAAGGAACTGGGCGAGAACCTCTTCGTAGCGACGACGCTCGAACGGGCGTGGCACATGATGCTCAATTCGCCCTCGCACCTCTACAACATCCTTTCCCCCTCGTTCCGTCGCTGTTTCGTCGGGACCCTTCCCGCCGAGGGCGGGCTCATCCCCGGCATCGTCATATTCGCCGACTGAACCGCCATTGACGGGACCTTTTTTTTAGCGTAGGATGCGCCGTGACGACCGAACGGAGGCCGCAATGAAGATATTTTTCCTGACACCGTACCACGGAGAAACACCGGCCGGCGACGACATCACGCAGATCGCCGCCGCCCTGCCGAAGATCGACGCCACCGTGACGACCGGAACGCTCGACCTGCGGGGGGTCGACCTCGACGCGATGCCGCTCGACAAGGCCCGGTCGCTTTTCGAAAAACATCACGGACGGATGGCCGCCGCCGACATCATCCACTCGTTCAGCCGTGCTGCTCTCCTGTTACGGCCGCTTTTCCCCGCGACGCTCATCGTGACGATACCCGACACCGAAGCGGTCGCCCCCTTCCTTCCCCGCTCCGGCGAACCGGGCATCGAGCTGCTTCCGGCATCGGAATGCCGCGACGCCACGACGCTCCTCGGTCACTACCACCGCATACTCAACAACAAGAAACGCCACGACACGCGGCCGTGGGGCTCATGGGAATCGCTTCGGCTCATGGATGACCACAAGGTGAAACATATCTATGTCGCTCCTGGCGAAAAACTGTCGCTCCAACTGCATCACCGCCGGAGCGAGGTCTGGACCATCGTCGCCGGTTCCGGCACCATCACCGTCGGCGATAGGGCGCTTCCGGCGACCCCCGGACAGGTCTTCGTCATCGGCAAAGAGCAGGTCCACCGCGCCGAAGGAGGCCCCGACGGGCTCCATTTCATCGAGGTGCAGACCGGCGACTATCTCGGCGAGGACGATATCGTCCGTCTCGAGGACCGCTACGGACGCTCCTGAACCGCCCTTCGCGCGCGCGAACCTAACCTAAAAAACTTGACGAAACGGCACTTTATCATTAAAGCCCTCTATGCTTGCGACTTTGATTTGAAAAGACACGATCATCGGAGGAACGAATGGCTTCTTACACGAGTGACAAGTTACGGAATGTGTGCGTCGCCGGACACGGCACCACCGGTAAAACGACCCTTGTGGAATCGATCCTGTTCCAGGCCGGCGCCATCAACCGGCAGGGGACGGTCGAGGCGGGCAATACGGTGTCCGACTTCACCGAAGAGGAAATGAACCGCGGCATCTCGATATCGGCGGCTGTCTGCTCCGTCGAATACCGGAAGGAACTCGTCTGTCTCGTGGATGTGCCCGGCTACTTCGATTTCTCCGGCGAACTCGCGGCCACCATGCCCTTCTGCGAATCGGCTCTACTGACCATCAAAGGGATCGCCGGGGTCGATGTGGGCACCGAAAAGGCGTTCAACCTCGCCCGGCGCTACGGGAGACCGGTCGGCTTCTTCGTCAACGAGATCGACAAGGAGAACATCGCGGCCGACGAGATCGTCGCCGGCATCGAAAGCACTCTCGGCATTCGGGTGGCGCCGCTGAGTTATCCCGCCGCGGTCGGCCCCGCCGCCGATACGGTCGTTGATGTGCTGAAAGGCAAGGCCTTCAAATACGCTGACGGCAAGAGGGCCGGCGAAGGTACGATACCGGACGATGTCGCGGCGATGATAGCCGAGTTCAAGACCAAGATCATGGAGGCGGTCGCCGAAAGCGACGAGGCGCTCATGGAGAAATATTTCGCCGAAGGCACGCTTTCCGACGAGGAGATCACCGCCGGACTTGGCAAGGCCTTTGCAAAGGGGACGGTATGCCCGCTGTTCTTCGGTGCCCCGAACAAGGGCATCGGTACCGATATCGTGCTCGACGCGATCATCGATTGCTTCCCCTCCCCCGCCGTCAAGCCCGACATCACCTACCCCGACACGACCGTCACGCTGAACCCGGCCGAGCCACCGCGCGCCGTGGTGTTCAAGGTCAATGTCATCCCGCAGTTCGGCGAAGTGTTCCTGTTCAAGATGCTCGCCGGCGAACTGACGGAAGCGACCGAATTCTACAATGCGTCGTCCTCCGCCGCCGAGAAGTTCGGCCAACTCTTCGCCGTGCGCGGCAAGGAGCGCACCGCCGTCAACAAGGTGGTCGCCGGCCAGATAGCCGCGACGGTGAAACTCAAGAACACCCGGACGGGGGACCAGTTCGTGAAGGACAAGAACGCCCAGCCGCTCCCGCTGAAACTCATCGAGTGGCCCGAAGCGATAGTCCGCGGCGCCTTCGTCGGCGAATCGAAGGAGGACACCGACAAGGTGGCGACCAACCTGCGTAAGATACAGATCGAGGACGCCTCGTTCAAACTGATCGCCGACCCGGAACTCAAGCAACTGTTCGTCGACGGACTGGGCGAACTGCACCTCGATGTGCTCGCCAAGCGCCTGCGCAACCAGTACAAACTCAATGTCCGCATCGAGGAGCCGAAGATACCCTATCGCGAAACGATACGCGGCAGCAGTGAGACAAGTTACCGCCACAAGAAGCAGACCGGCGGTTCGGGCCAGTTCGCCGAGGTCCATCTGCGACTCGAGCCGAATCCGGAGGGCTTCGAGTTCGTCAACGCGATCGTCGGCGGTGTCATATCGGGCCGCTTCATACCGGCGGTCGAGAAAGGCGTCCGCGAGGTGCTGGAGGACGGCGTCTTCGCCGGTTATAAGTTCATCAACTGTCGCGTCACCCTCTTTTTCGGCAAGGAGCACGAGGTCGACTCGAACGAGATGGCGTTCAAGATCGCCGCGTCGATGGCCTTCAAGGATGCCGTCATGAAGGCGAAGCCCATCCTGCTCGAACCGATCTATACCGTCGAGGTCGAGGTGCCCGATGAGTACGCCGGTTCGGTCATGGGCGATATCTCCAGCCGCCGCGGCAAGCCGCAGGGCATGGACTCGCGCGGCCGCAATCAGGTCGTCAAGGCGCTCGTGCCGCTCAAGGAGATCCACGGCTATTCGACCCAACTGCGCTCGATGACCAACGGACGCGGACTCTACACCATCAGTTTCTCCCACTACGATCCGGTGCCGCCCGATATCCAGCAGCGGCTCATGGACGAATATCAGAGATCGCGGTCCCAGCAATGAGACCGACCGAGCATCGCTCACTCATAGGTTTCCTGGTCGCTTTTCTTTCGTTTTCCACTATCTCCTTCGCCCTTTTTCTTATCGGCTGCAAGGCATCCCCCAAGGACACTGACGAACCGGCATCAGCGACCGACCCGCAGGCGGAGATATACCGGGTGGAGCGCGGGGATTCCCCTCTCATCGGCGACACGGCCGCCCCGGTCACCATCATCAACTTCTCCGATTTCCAGTGCCCCTTCTCCAAGCGGGCCTTCGAGTTCTTCGAGCGCCTCCTGAGGGAGAAAGGCGATCGCGTCGCCTATGTCTACAAGCACTACCCGCTGGCGACCCACCGCGAAGGACGCCGGGCCGCGAAGGCGGCCATCGCGGCGGCACGGCAGGGAAAATTCGTCGAGATGTACCGGAAACTGTTCGATAACAATCTGGCCATCAGCGAGGAGAACATCACCCGTTGGGCGCAGGATATCGGCATGGACGCCGACGCGTTCGCCAGGGACTACGCCGACCCCGACACCGACCGCCGGCTCCATGAGGATGTTACCACCGGCAACATCTTCGGGGTGCGCGGGACCCCCACCATATTCATCAACGGCAGACGCATATCGGGCGCGAACACCGGTCAGATAGAACGAGTTATCGCCGAAGAAATGGAAAAGGGGGAGACCCTGAAAAAGAACGGCGTCACCGATCCGTACGCCGAGATGATCAAGAACGGTCTTGCCCGCTATGTGCCGCCCAAGCGCCCGCTCCCGATCGTCCCCAAGGACATCTACGCGGTCGCCATCCCGCCACACGCGCCACAGCGCGGCGCACCCGGCGCCGTCATCACCCTGATCCTCTTCACCGACCTCGAATGCCCATTCTGCGCCCGCTTCGTCTCGACGCTCGGCGAACTGGAAAAGGAGTTCGAAGGCAAATTGCGCGTCGTCTCTCTGAACCTGCCCCTCAAGATACACCCTCTCGCCGTTCAGGCCGCCAAGGCGGCCATCGCCGCGGGACGGCAGAACAAGTTCTGGGAGCTGCACGACACCCTGTTCGCCGAACAGCCGGAATGGAAAAAAAGCGCCAACTTCGACCAGTATCTCGATGGGGTTGCGCAACGGCTCGCGCTCGACATGGTCAAGTTCAAGAAAGATATGGAAGACCCGCGTACCATGGAGATCATCCAACGCGACCTCGCACTTGCCGACCTGATCGGCGTTCGCGGCACCCCCGGCATCTTCATCAACGGACGCTACGCCAGCGGCGCCTTTCCCATCGAGACCTTCCAGGTCACCATCCGCGAAGAGATCGAGCGGGCACGACCGCTCATCGAGGCCGGCATGAGCGGTGATGCGCTCTACCATGAACTGATCCGCAACGGCAAAGAGGCGGTATTCGGGGATCGCCCCGCCGAGGAGGACGCCGGCCGGGTCCACACGATAAAACTCTTGGGTCAGGAGCCCGCTGTCGGCAAGAAGAACGCGCCGGTCACCATCGTCGAGTTCTGCGACCTTCCGTGTCCCTTCTGTGCCAAAATGAGCGTCTCGCTCGACGAGATACAGAAGGAGTACCGGGACTCCCTGCGAATCGTGTACAAACAGTTCCCGCTCCCCCAACAGCATCCTCTCTCGGACGAGACGGCGCGCATCGCTCTGTCGGTCAAGAAACTATACGGCGACGACAAGTACCTTGCCCTGCGCAGGGAACTTTTTGCGAAACAGTCGGAATGGACGGGCTCGACCGACGGCGCCGGAACGATCAGAAAAATCCTTGTCAAACTCGGCATTGACCCCGACAAGGTGCAGAAAGAAAAGACCTCACCCGCCATCGAGACCCTGCTTTCCGAGGATCGCGCCGAGGCGGCCAAGAACAATGTGCGCTCCACCCCGGTGATCTTCATCAACGGCAGAAAGGTCAACGGCCCCCAACCCCCCGAAAGGCTCAAGGTGCTGATAGAGGAAGCACTGAAGGGCCAACAGCCAAAGAAATAAAGGTGAACGGAAGACCGGGACCTATCGGGGATCGACCTATTCCTTGAGCGCCTTCTTCGCCTTCTTGTAGTACTTATTGTCGCTCGGAACGAGTTTCATGACCTCTTTGAATTTCGCTTTGGCGGCATCGGGGTCGGATTCCTTGAGCGAAACCGCCTCCATGTAGAGGGTCTTCGCCTTCCCCTCGTCGTACGAACCGCCGCCGCTATCCGACGATGATCCTCCCGAAGCGAACTCGTCGACGGAATCCGATTTCTTCTTTTCTGGTGCGGGCTCTTTCTTGTTCAGTTCGGCGATATCGTCCTTCAGTTTGCCGCCCGATATCTGTTTGTCGAATATGGTGGCCTTCTTCGCGTCCTTTTTGTCGTAGGCCTGCTTGAACTTCTTTATCTTGTCGATGAGATCCTTCGCCTTCTTGGCGACCTTCCCGTCTTTCGCGCCGGTCATCGATTCGAGCCGCGATATCGCACCGTCGAAATCCTTGTAGGCGTAGGTATCTATCGCACCGTTGATGTCATCCATCGTGTACTCGGGCTTCGCGTCCACGATCGACTCCGGCTCCGGCTTAGGTTCGGGCTTTTTAACCACGACCGGACGCGGTTTCGGCGCGGCCTTTATCTTACCCTTGCTGATGAGTTCCTTCTTGCGCTGTTCCCGCTCGGCGATCTCCTTTTTCTTCTCTTCCTTCTCCTTGGCGACGGTCGTTTGTATCGTCTCGACCTTCTGGGCGCCGACCTGCGCCTTCACCTGCGCCATGAGTTCAGCCGCCTTCTTGTTCGACGGGTCGTCGACAAGCAACGCCGATATCTTGCGGACCGCGTCATCGGTCTTGTTCGTCTTGATGAGTTCCTCTATCTGGGAGAACACCCATGAATCGACGACCTCCTTACCGACCAGCGCGATCACCTCGGGATAGAATATCGAATCGTCCGGTATGAGACGGAAGGCGCGGTACGCCTCGTCCGTGTTGTTCTCCGAAAGATATTTCTGGCCCTGATCAAAACGAGAAGCATAGGTCTTTTCCTTCTGGACAAGCGCCTTGTTCTTGGTTATCTCGCGGGCCTTCACGCCGGGATATTTCATCAAGAATTCATCTATGGAGCGCTCGGCGTCGACGAACTTCCGTTCCTCTATGAGTTGATCGATGCGGTCAAGCAGATCTTCCTGCGCGAGTTTCAGGCGCAGTTCCTGCTGCTGCTGGTGCTGGGTGTAGAACAGGTACACGCCCGCTCCGCCGACCACCAACACGAGCAGTATCGCGATCCACGCCACCACCGGCGTGCGCGATTTGGCCATAATGACCTCGACATCGGCGCCCGTGGGTATCTTACGCGAATATTTCTCCTTGAGCGCCTCGTTCAGCACCTCGAACCGGATGGTACGGGCGCCGGCCGTGACAAGGTCGCCATCGAACAGGAGGGTGTTCGTTTCCTTTTTCCCATTGACACGGATGCCGTTGCCGCTCCCCATGTCCTCGACCTTGAAGCCGTCGGTGTCGCGGACTATCTTGAAATGCTTACGGGACACCGATATGTCACTGATGACGAAATCGTTATCGAGACTCCGTCCACAGATCACCTCGTCGCGCGTGATGTCGAGCGCCTTGCCTTCATCCTTGCCGTCGGTGATGACGATACGGGCGTCGGCATTCTGGCCCGAAAGGGCGGCCAGGTCTATGATGGCGGTCTTTTCGGCCGCCATCCCCTCTTTTTCGTCATCGTCATCATCGGCGAGTTCAGGCCGGGACGAGGGGGGAAGAGGCGGCAACGGTGGTTTCGGCGCCGTCATCTGGGGAGGCAACGGGGGCAACGATTCGGTCTCGGCCGACTGCCCGCCTTCTCTTTTCGCTTTTTCCGCCTTTATCTTTTCGGCTAATTTCTTCAGATACTCCTTGTCGATCGCCGGCTTGCCGCCTTCAACTTTCTTTTCATCCATGCCCTTCTCTCCTACAACAATGAACGCCTTTTTTTGTTGCCAGCATCATTTTTCAAAAACAATGCCGAAAGTCAACTATTTGGCGAATAATTATACAATCGCGGCCGAACCTCTGATTTTGATTGAAAAACCGTTTCTTCTTGCATTTCAACTCATTATGAACTATATATCGCTTCATGGTGATCTCATGTACCACGAAGGGGGGCTTCCGATCATGAAAAACAGGGGTCTTTTGTTCCTTATTTCTCTTTTCGTCTTCTTCTCTTCCTGTTCCTGTTCAAACAGCACGCCGCAACAACCGGGTGACGACGAAGATGCCCTCGGGACCGCGGATGAGATATCCGAAAAGGACTCCGCTCTCCCCGACACCGCCGACAGTGAGACCGTTGACGACGAACAGGGCGACGCGCTCCTCACCGATGATGACGACGGGAAGGATACCGATATCCCGTTGAACGATGATGACGATCCCGGCGACGACTCTCTCGTGGACAGCGATTCGGCGCATGCCGGCATGGGACCGGGGACCGAGAACGGGTACGACGAGGGCTCCTCGAACGCCGATAATGTGAAGGTGAACGAGAACGGCGAACTGGAACTCGACAACGGCTCCGACTCGGTCCAGACGCTCCTGCGGTATGTCTGGGTCCCCAATTCGGTCGACGGCACCATCTCCAAGATAGACTCCTTCACGCAGATCGAGGTGGCCCGCTACCATGTCGGTCTCTCGGCCCTTTCCAATCCTTCGCGCACCAGCGTCGATCTGGCGGGGAACATGTTCGTCGGCAACCGTGACGATAGCACCGTGACCAAGATAGCGGGGCACCCGGAATACTGCGTCGACCGCGACCTGAGCGGCACCATCGAGACCTCGACCGGCCCGACGGATGTCCTGCCGCGCGGCGTCGACGGCCGATCGACCGACGAATGCGTCGTCTGGACGCGACTCTTCGACGCATCCGACCTCAACAGTCCCTACGCCTGCGCCGGCATCCGCGGCGTCGCGGCGACACCCGAAACGGGGGCGAACTTCGAGTACACCGGCCACCTGATGCTCGGATGCTACATGGGCAACCCCTTCTCCTACCGGCTGAACGGCAACACCGGCGACATCATGCAGATGTTCTCGATGACCAGCACGACAGACCAGACCTGCCGCCCCTACGGGTATGTGCTCGACAAATACGGTCGCAACTGGGTCTCGTGCCGCTATATCCCCGAATGGCAGACACCGGTCACCGGTGGTCTCGCATGGTTCGATATCAACGATGTGACCGAGCAGATACACTATGTGCCCGACATCCCCTATTACGACGGATTCGCCGGCTACTACGGCATCGCGATAGACAAGGATGACAACATCTGGGTGACCACCTTCACCGACGGCTTCGTCCACCGCTACACCCCCGACGACTCCCCCTTCGCCGACAACGGGACCTGGACCTCCCTCCAGATAACGACCGCCCACGGCTTCCGCGGCATCGCCGCCGACGATTCCGGCTTCATCTGGACCATATCGACCGAAGAGGGCGCCGGTGTCGATTCACGGATATACATGATAGACTCCTCGACCTATCCCGACCCCTCATCGATACACGGTCCCTATCTCCTCGGCGACGACACGATCCATCCGTTCCAAGGGACCGGCGTCGGCGTCGATTTCAAAGGCAACATCTGGGGTATGTCGCGATGTAACGCCGGTCAGGGATATGTGACCTACCTTCCGGTCGACCGTTCGACCCCGGTGCCGACCGTCCTCGAGGCCGACAAAAAGATCATCGCGGTCGGCAACGGCCCCTATGTCTATTCCGACATGATCGGCTACAACCTCAAGAACTTCGCGTCAAAAGAGGGCTGGTTCCGCCATATCTTCGAGATCTGCGCCTCCTCCCTTTCGACCAACTGGCAACAGATATATTGGGATGCCGAGGTCCCGGCCGACACCCGCGTCATCATCCGGGCGCGGACGAGCGACGATCTCGCGAAACTCGCCCTTGAGCCATGGCAGATCGTCGTCGAGGTACCTTCGGATATTTCCCCCAAGGTGATACCCGACACCCTGCCTGAAGGCCATTACATAGAACTCGAGGTGCGCCTCTATTCCAAGCAGGTCGGCATTTCCCCGGTCATCGGACAGATCGCCTTCGATTATGAATGTGTCGACCCATCGTGAACCTCTTCAGCGGAGTTCTTCCCTCATGAGATACTCTCTTGTTTTCCTCTTGATGCTCTTACCGGGTTTCGCCGGCGCGGACGAACTCTGCGGTCTGCCGCCCGAACTGCTCCCTCCACCCGAGAGCGGTCAGAAGTGTTACGACCCGGGACCGGCGGATGAAACGGGAAAAGACCCCAAGCAAGTGACAGATCTCGAAGAAAAGAAAAAAGAGGAAGAGAAAAAGGAGGAAGAGAAGGACAAGGATTCGGGCATCGTCGCCTTCCCGATAGCGTTCTATACCTCCGACACCAGTTTCGGGTTCGGCGGCACCGCGATACTGTTCAAGAAAAGTTACGAGACCGCGGAGGAGAAACGGTCCGATTCGTTCACGACGGTCCTCTTCTACACGCTGAACAATCAGATACTGAACGCCAACGCCGGCACCCTGTATATGGACGATGGGAATTTCAAGGCGAACGCCGTGTTCGTGGTATCGAAGTATCCCGACGAATTCTACGGCATCGGGCCCGACAGCGGCTGGGACGACGGCGAGAAGTACACCCCGCTCACGATACGGGGAGAGGTGTCGTTCTCGGCGCGGCTGTGGGAAAAGATATACGGCGGTCTGACCGTCCTGCAAGGATACCACGAACTGATGCAGTACGACCGGGACGGCGCGCTCGCCGACTATCTGCGCGAAAACCGGACCGACGGCTTCTTCTCGGGACTCGGTCTCCTGTTCACGCGCGACAGCCGCGACAACTCGCTGTACCCCCGCACCGGCGCCGTCACGACCTTTTCAGTCCTCTCTTTCAACCGGCTTCTGCTGAGCGACTATACCTTCAGCACCCTCCTGTTCGACCACCGGCAGTACCATTCCCTGCCGCTCGACAGCGTGATCGCCTGGCAACTGCACCTGAACTCGGTGCTCACCGGCAAGCCGCCGCTCCCCTACCTCCCGGCGCTCGGCAGCCAGAACCTGATGCGCGGCTACCCCCAGAACCGTTACCGCGACCGGAATTTCATGGCGGCGCAGGTCGAATGGCGCGTCCCCATCTGGTGGCGGTTCGGCGCGGTCGTCTTCGCCGGGCTGGGCACCGTCAAGGGGAGTCTCGATGATTACCTCTTCACCGACCCGAAGTTCGCCGCCGGCGCCGGGCTCCGCATCACGCTCTCGAAGAAGAACAACATAAACTTCCGTTTCGACTTCGGCATGTCGGCCGAACGGCCCTACCTGAAACTTTATTTCAATCTGCTGGAAGCGTTCTAAAGAAAAGGGCGGCCATCAGGCCGCCCCTAAAAGCGTAGAACCGGGAAGCGATCTTACTTGGTCGCCTCGTCGAGTTCATTGAAGGCCTTGTTGGCGCGTTCCACGACGGCCGCGCGGACCTTCTCGTCGAGTTGCTGCATCTGGTTGATGGCGCCCTTGAATTTCTCGACATCCATGCACATCTGGACATACAGCGTGCCGGTCTTCGAGATCCAGGTGTTCTTCTGCTCGGTGCCGCTGAGGGTGGTGTCGGTGATCTGCTTCGACACATCCTCAATGTGCTGTTCGTCGTTCGCCGCCTGACCGAAGGCCTCGCCGCCGGTGGTGGTCGACTGGTAATCCTTCAGCATCGATTTCACCTTGACCTGAAGCGAGCGCGCGATCGCGGTGCGCCCTCTGCCCTGCGCCGCGGTGCGGGCGAGCGAAACATTGCGGGTACCGGTCGCCGAGCCAACGCCGCAGATAAGACCGCTGCCGCCAGCCGATTCGGCAAGCACCCACTCGGGCGCGCCGTCAAGTTCGTTCTGCATCGCGTTCGCCGGCGCCTTTTCGCTGGAACCGCAGGAAGCGATGAAAAGAGCCACGCCGAGGATCGCCATAAGGACCAACATCTTCTTCATTCTACCACTCCTTTTCATTATGGTTGATAAAACCGCCCTAGCGCCATTTTACACAACGCCTTATATCCTATCGACCTCATCAAGTCAAATTTTTCCGGGCACCGTGAACAGGCGGTAGAGACCGGCACGACGCGCGATTATTCGAAGATATTTCGAGATATTTGATTTGTCAGAAGAAAGCGGTCACCGCGAGCCGAAGCCCCAGACTGTCGGGTGAGGCGGCCCCTTCGGCGAAATTCATGAAGAAAGAGAGTCCCGGCTGGACATAGCCCCCAATGAGATAGCCGCCGCCGACCTCCAGCCGCGTCTGGAACAGGCCGTATTTCCATTCCGGCGGCTTGGTCCTCGTCTCGTCGAACTTGAGGTGCAACCGCGCGAAGAGGTTGAGGCCGACGATAGGACAACTCTGTATCTCAAAGAACGGCCACACCGGCAGATACCAATCGCCGCCCGGATGCTTCTCGATGAGAACAAAACCGCCCGCCGACAGCGCCAGTTTCCGGTCGAACAGCCACTGCCGCACCTGCAGGGCGACATAGCGGTTGACATAGCGCATCGGCGCAAGGGCGTATTCGTGGTAGAACCAGCCGAACAGGTCGGTATCGGTGGTGAAATTCCAGCGTCCCTTCAGATAGAGCGCCAGCCGGTTCTTGTTGTCGGCCAGCGCCGAATCCTCCCGTTTATAGTACGCCGCATACGAAAGGTGCAGTTGGTTGTCGAAGAACAGTTCCCCGCCGCGCAGACCGCCACGGAACCGGAGCAGGTCGAAAGTGTCGCTCGCATTGAGGTCGTCACTGTAGAGAACGCCGGCGAACGGCTCGAGCGCAGGGAATATCTCGTAGGAAAGGTCGCCGTAGGTGAACAGGTCGGTATCGCGGATGACGCCGCTCCCCTGTTCGGGATCGACCGTGAACGAACGGGAAACGACACCGGCCGCGGTCATGAAACGAAGTCCCTCCAACGGCTCGGCCGTCAGGTAGAGTTCTTCATGCAGGAGGTCGCGGCGGTAGCCCCCGAGCGTCGCCCGACCTTCGACGATGCTCTTCGAACGATCGCCCGAATCATCCGATATCGATGCATAGGTCACCGTCCCGATATTCACCTTCGGCCAGTCATATTGGATGATCAGGCGCCCCCGTCCGGTCAGGTAACTTGTCTCGACGAGATCGGTCCCGTCCTTATCGGGGAACCCGTGCAGGAAGAACAGATCGCCGCCGATGAAGAAGTTCTCGGCCGGTTCGTAGAGAGCACGCCCCGTCAGGAAATAGTAGCCCGGCGCCGTTGGGTCGGTCGGCTTCGACTCGACGAAAGGGACATAGCCGCCCACCGTCGCCTCGCCACCACCGTAGAGTACCGCGCTCAGGATACAGGGGATCACCAGCGCGAAAAGACGCATTATTGCGGCCTCCCGGTGATCGCCTGATAGGGACATTCGCGGACGCAGATGCCGCACTGGGTGCACTTGTCGGGGTCCACGACCGGCTTGTCCTCGGGGCCGTAGAAATGGATAGCATCATACGGGCAGACCCGTTCGCAGACCCGGCAGGTCGAGCCCACGCACCGGTCGTAGTTGATCGTGACCGGGCTATCGGCGGACGGCTCCATGCCGCAGGAAACAAGAAGAAGACCAAGGAAAAGGGCGCAAAGGAGGCGCGTCATTTTTTTACCTCCCGCTCGACCGGCGCCCCGAAGGCGCAGGCCGTGGCGCAGAGCCCGCAGCCGATGCATTTTTCGGGGTCGATGACCGCCTTACCCATCCGCAGGGTGATCGCCTTGGTCGGACAGACCGGGATGCACTCACGGCACCCGGAACACTTAAATTGTTGAATATATTGTATTTTCTTTACTTTTTGAGAAGCGGGGGCGTCGATTATTTCGTTTTTTTTTCAGCCGCGGGTTTAACGGTCGGTCCGCGGATCGCCTTGGTCGGACATTTCTGAACGCACAAGGTGCAGTTGATACACCTCTCGGGATCGATGATGGCCTTGCCGTCCTTCATCAGTATCGCTTTTGAGGGACAGGCCTGCACACAGAGGGTACAGCCGATGCAGGTCTTCGGATCGACCTGATGTTTCTCCTCTTTTGACGCAGCCGACAGGAACAGGGAGATCGCGACGAGGAAGAAAAAGAGGGGGAGGATTATCGTTCGCGTCATCGGTCACTCCTCGGTCAGGATATCGGTGTCGACGGCCCCATCGGGCTGGCGCGGGCCGTTCATAAGTTCGTCGCGGTCGAAATTGTCGCCGCACCCGACGAAAACGACCGGGACCAGTATCATCAACAAACGGCACATACACTCACCGCGCTCAGATTTCGGAGCGTTATACCTTCTTTGACGAAAAGTGCAAGAGAAAAGTTCCGGCGAATTGCGATTCTATTTTGCAATCGATATTCTTTTTATTATAATCGCCCCACGATCACTGTTCAGGGAACGAAGCCATGGCCCATAACGCCACGAAGGGAAAGATATTCCTGAAAGGCAGCAAGACCTACTTCACCAGTTCGATATTCTTCCCGCCGCAGGTACGCGAGGATGTCTTCACGCTCTACGCCTTCCTGCGGGTCGCCGACGATCTGGTCGACTGCGTACCCCAACGGGCCGACGAGTTCTATGAGATGCTCAAGAAATGGCGCGCCGCCCGGGACGGGACAGCGGCGCACGACCCGGTCATCGATGATTTCGTGGCTCTCGCCGAACGGGTCGGTTTTGAGCGGGAATGGACCGAGGCCTTCTTCCATTCGATGGAACTCGACCTCCTCAAGAAAGAGTACGACACCCTCCCCGAAACGCTCGAATATGTCTACGGCTCGGCCGAGGTTATCGGCCTCTACATGATGCGCATCATGGAACTGCCCGGCGAGTCGGAGCATCCGGCACGGATGCTGGGTCGCGCGATGCAGTACATCAATTTCATCCGCGACATCAACGAGGATATCGGGCTCGGTCGCCGTTATTTGCCGCTCCGCGACTCGATGCTCACCTCGCTCGCGCCCGACGAGACGCGCAAGAAACCCGACGCCTTCCGCCGTTTCATCACCGAGGAGATCGAACGCTATCTCGGCTGGCAGAAGGAGGCCGAGGCGGGGTTCTGTTATCTGCCGCGCCGCTACCGGATACCGGTGGCGACCGCCTCCGACATGTATGCATGGACCGCCGCCACGATACGGCGCGACCCCTTCGTCGTGTACGAGCGCAAGGTCAAACCATCCCGTCTGCGGATAGTCGCCAACATCATCCGCCGCTTTGCGGCCATCAGGGAGTGCCCATGAAGAAGTACCTTGCCGCTTCCAAGGAACGGACCGCCGCCTATCTCGGGCGATTCCTCGCCGACAAGGAGACCGAACTGGCCCCCATCGGGCCACGCGCCGCGGCGGTCGCCCGCGACATCCACGAATTCTGCACGCGCGGCAAGATGATCCGCGCCGCGATGACGCTGCTCGGCTGGGAGGCGGCCGGTGGAAAGCCGGGCGACGCCGTCATACCGGTCGCCGCGGCGATGGAGATGATCCACGCGGGACTGCTCATCCACGACGATGTGATGGACCGCGACGACTTCCGGCGCGGCAAACCGGCGTTCCACCGCCGCTACGCCGACGCGCTGACCGATGAAGCCAAGGAACCGCGCCACACCGGCGAGGCGCTCGCGATCTGCGCCGGGGATGTCGCCTTCTTCCTCGCCGCCGAGTCGGTCATGACCGCCGCGATACCCGAGCCGCACGGCGCCGCGATGCGCCGGACCTTCTTCCGTGAATGCGTGCTGGTCGGCATCGGACAGATGGACGATGTCTACCTCGGCGCGCGGCTCGCGCCGGTGACGGTCGCCGATATCCTGCCGGTCTACCGCTACAAGACGGCGCGCTACACCTTCTCGATGCCGCTCATACTCGGCGCCATAGCCGCCGGGGGCGATGCGAAGGTACGCGACGGACTCGATGCGGTCGGCGAGAAGATAGGGACGCTGTTCCAGATAAAGGACGACGAACTGGGGCTCTTCGGCGAGGAGGCCGACATCGGCAAGCCGACCGGCTCCGACATCCGCGAAGGCAAGAAGACCATCCTCTTCTCGCTTCTCGCCGACATGGCGCGCGGCGCCGACAAAGAGCGGCTGTCGCGGACGCTCGGGAACCCCGACATCGGTCCCGACGATATCGCTTTCGTCCGGACACTGGCCGAAAAGAGCGGCGCGCTGGGCAAGGTCCGCGCGCAGGCGGCCGACATCGACGGCGAGGCGCGAACACTCATCGCCGCGCTCACGGTCGGCGACGAGGTGAAACGGCTCCTGAACGAACTCATCGACTACAACCGCGACCGGGGCTTCTAGGTGAGCGCCTATCTGGCCGTCAATCTCTGCGTCATCGCGATACCGCTCCTGTTCTCGTTCGATCGCCGGGTCGCCTTCTGGCGCAAGTGGCCCGCCGCTTTTACCTCCATCGCGACGGTCGGCGCGATCTACCTCGCGTGGGACAGCCATGCGACCGGCGCCGGGCACTGGGCCTTCAACCCCGCCTATGTCGGCGACCTGCGGCTGGCCGGGCTCCCGATCGAAGAGTGGCTCTTTTTCGTCACGGTCCCCTATGCGTGCCTCTTCACCTACGAATGTCTCCGCGTCTATCTCGCGCCGCGCCGTGTACCGTTGGTCTCTCCGTTCTTGGCGGTCGGGGCGGTCATCGCCATCGTACTCGCTTTTCTGAGTGTGGAAAAAGGCTATGCTTTCCTCGCCTTCTCGGGGCTTTTCCTCGTGCTCGTCTTTTACCTGATCTTCCTGCCGCGCCTTGCCGAGGAATGGTCGTTCGTCGTCGCGATGGGGATATTCTTCATCCTGTTCGGCATCGTCAACTCGGTGCTGACCGGCATTCCGATAGTCACCTACGATCCGGCGGCGATCACCGGCCTGCGCATCGGCACCATCCCGATAGAAGACTTCGTCTATAACTTCATCATGCTCGCGGGACATCTCGCGATATACCGCACCGTCATCGATCGGAGACCGGCATGAAGCGGGTCGCGGTCATCGGCGCCGGCTTCGGCGGGCTCGCGGCCGCCGCCATCCTGGCCCATCGCGGTTACGCGGTCGAAGTGTTCGAACAGCAGTCCGGCCCCGGCGGCAAGGCGGGCGACCTGCGCATCGGCGGCTGGCGCTTCGATACCGGACCGTCGCTCTTCACGATGCCGGCGGTCTTCGAAAAACTCTTCGCGCTGGCTGGCGGCGATCTCAATGCGGCCCTGACCCACGAGCCGATGGAACTCATCACCCGCTACTTCTGGGACGACGGGACGACGCTCGACGCATGGCAGGATCCCGACCGGTTCGCCGCCGAGGTCGAGACGAAACTTGGCGACCCGGCACCGGCGGTGAAACGCTACCTCAAGCGGGCGAAAAAGATATACGACACCACCGCCGACATCTTTCTCTACGGGAACCCGTGGGACCCGCTGAACATCGTCCGGACCACCGGCTGGCGCGCCCTCGCGGGACTCCCTTTCATTGCCCCTTTCACGACGATGGACCGCTTCCACCGCCGCTATTTCAAAGATGAGCGAACGATACAACTTTTCGACCGCTACGCCACCTACACCGGGTCCGACCCCTACCGCGCTCCGGCGACGCTCGCCATCATCCCCCATGTCGAATACGCCATCGGCGCCCGCAACCTGCGCGGCGGGGTGACGGCGCTCGTCCGGGCGATGCATGCGCTCGCCGAAAAGAACGGCGCGATATTCCACTTCAATGCGCCGGTCGAAAAGATCCTCCGCAAGAGCGACCGGGCCGTGGGCATCGTCACGGGCGGCGCGGACCTCCTCTTTGACGCGGTCGTCTCCAATGCCGATGTCACCCACACCTACCTTTCGCTCCTCCAGAGCGAATCGGAGGCGGCCGACCGATACCAGCGTTTCGAGCCGTCGGTATCGGGCGTCGTCTTCTACTGGGCGATGCGCGGCACCTTTCCCGAACTCACCGTCAACAACATCTTCTTCTCCGCCGACTATCGCCGCGAGTTCGAGGAGATATTCGACCGCCGCCGGTGCGGCTCCGCCCCGACCGTCTATGTCAACATCACCTCGAAATTCGACCCGGCCGACGCTCCGACGGGCGGCGAGAACTGGTTCGTCCTTGTCAACGCCCCCTACGACGACCATCAGGATTGGGATATCGAGGTGACCCGCCTGCGCGACACGATCACCGCAAAGGTCTCGCGGCTCATCGGGCGCGACATCGAGCCCTTCATCGCCCACGAGCAGGTACGCACCCCGAAGATATTGCGCGAACTGACCAACACCAATCACGGCTCTATCTACGGCATATCGTCCAACGACCCGATGGCCGCCTTCCGCCGTCAGCCGGTGAAATGCGCCGACCACCCGGGCGTGTTCTTCTGCGGCGGCTCGGCCCACCCGGGCGGCGGGATGCCGCTCGCGACCCTGTCAGGGATGATGGCGGCCGACGCCGTGACGCGGAGGATGAAATGAAGAAGCATCTGCTCCTCATCGCGCTCACCATTTTTTACATCGTCGGTATCGCGGGGCATCTTTTTGCCGAGACCCTGCCATTCTTCCTGTCGATAACGCCGCTCGTGCTCCTCGCCTTCACGATCATCATGCTCGTCCCGTCGGTGCGCGACGACAAAAAGATGCTCCTCTGGTTCCCTATCACCTACGCCGCCACCTTTGCGCTAGAAGCGGCGGGGGTCGCGACGGGACTCATCTTCGGCCCCTACCACTACGGCGCGACGCTCGGTCCCAAGTTCCTTGAAGTGCCCCTCATCATCGGGGCGAACTGGGTGATCGTCGTGCTCGGCGCGCTCCGGCTCTCGGAACGAGTGACGGCGCGACCACTCCTCTCGGCGCTCATCGTCGCCGCTCTCGCCACCGGCTTCGACTGGGTGATGGAGCCGGTCGCGATACGGCTCGACTACTGGACATGGCACACGGCGGGCATCCCGCTTCAGAACTACGCCGCATGGTTCATCACCGCCACGATAGCCGCCTATTTCTACCGCCTCTTCAAGATAAAGACCAAGACCATCCTCCCCGCGTGGTACTTCATCGTTCAGTTGGCGTTCTTCGCAGCGATAAGGTGGTTCTAGACGAGCCGTCCGTCGACGATCTCAACGATGCGGTCGCACTGTTTGGCGATGTCGGCGGCGTGGGTGACCACGCAGAAGGCGGTGCCGTCGCTTTTGTTGAGTTCGCGCATGAGGGCGAAGACCTCGCCGGAACTCACGCTGTCGAGGTTGCCGGTCGGCTCGTCGGCGAGAATGACCGCCGGCTTCATGGCAAGCGCCCGGGCTATCGCGGCGCGTTGACGCTGGCCGCCCGATATCTCATCCGGCTTGTAGTTCAGCCGTTCGCCGAGCCCCACCCGTTTCAGCAGTGCGGCCGCCGCGTCACGCATGCCGGGGGTCTCGCGTCCCTTGTCGGCCATGAGCGGCATCATGACATTCTCGATGACGGTCAGCGCCGGGAGCAGGTGATGGAACTGGAAGACGAACCCGAGCGTCCGGCCGCGCAGGGCCGTTATCGCCTCGTCGTCCATCCCGGCGGTGTCAACGCTGTTCACCGCAAGCGTACCGTTCGTCGGCCGGTCGAGCAGGCCCATGATATTGAGGAGCGTCGTCTTGCCCGACCCCGACTGCCCGGTGATGGCGAGGAAATCGCCGCGCGGAACGGCGAGGTCGATGCCGTGGAGCACCTCGGTCTTTATGCGGGTGCCGTAGGTCTTGGTGACGCCGCGCAGTTCGAGTATGGCGCTCATCAGTGCACCACCTGCGCGGGGTCTATCCGCGCCGCCTGCCGCGCCGGGAGCGACGCCGCGATGATGCCGACCAGCGTCGCGATAATTATGAATACGACATATTCGGAAAGTTCGTAACTTATCGGGAATCGCGGCGTGCCGTCGGGGTTCTTCGCCGAATCGCGGAAGAACATCGCAAGCCCGGTCCCGATGAAACAGCCGACGGTCGAACCGAGCAGTCCCACCACCGCCCCCTGTATGAGGAATATCCGCGTGACGACCGACCGTTTCGTACCGAAGGCGCGCAGGATGCCGATCTCGGCCCGTTTCTGCACGACCGACACCACCAGCACGCTCGCGATGCCGAGCGCCACCGCCACCATCACGAAGAACTGGATGAGGTAACTGGAACTCGACTGCGAGCGGAGCGCGATGAGCAGTTGTGAATTCTGCTCCATCCACGATATCGTCTCGATGCCGGTCTCCTTCTCGAGCCGCCGCGCGACCCGTTCGGCCTCGAATATCTCGCCGACCCGCGTATCGATCTGATTGATGTCGCCCGGCGCCTCCAAGAGCGCCTGCGCCTGACGGAGCGAAACGAACACCTGATTCTCGTTGACCGAGCGGTTGCCGAGGTCGAACACCGCGCTGATAAGGAAATTGAACGCGCCGCCGCGCGTCTGGAGCGCCACGCGGTCGCCCACCGTCACGCCGAGGTCGTCGGCGAGGTCCTTGCCCACGAATATCTCATCGCCCACGAGATCGTAGCGCCCCGCGACGACGCTTTTCGCGAGCGGCACGATGGTGGTGAAACTCTCCGGATCGATGCCGCTCACCCCCACCGGGCGGGTCACATCGCCGCGCCGCAGAAGCGCCGCGCCGGTCAGCCGCGGGGCCGCCGCGACGATACCGGAAGAGGCGGCGATCGCTTCGAGCCGCCGCGGCCAGTCGGCGATCATCTGCGGCCGGTCGAACCCGCGCTCGACCCGCGCCATGACCGCCGTATCACCGCCCGCCTCGGCGAGCGGTCGCGGTTTTTCCTTGTTCGCGTTGAGGATGATATGCGCCTGACTGCCGAGCGTCCGATCGACGAGCGACCGCTGAAGCCCCGAAATGAGCCCGTAGAGAAAGACCATCACCGCCACGCCGATGGCGCAGGCGCTCATGATGAAGAGCGTTTGCCGCTTCTCGTCCAGCAGATACTTGAACGCGATGAATACCGAGAACGGCACTAACAGCCTCCCTGTTCGGCGGGTGTCGCCTTGGTCCCCTCGACCGGCGGGTTCTTGTCGCCCGGGATGACCACGAGATCGCCCGGGTTCACCCCCTCCACGATGCGGACCTTGCCGTTCTCCTTTTCGGCGGCGATGACCGGACGCTTCTCGACGCGGCCGTCGTGCAGGACCAGCACGGCCTGTTCCTTACCCTCGCCGACGATCGCGGCGGCGGGAACGAGCAGGGCCGAGGCTATCTTCTCCACATCGAGATCTATCGAGACGGTCATATCGGCGCGCAGGTAGTCGGGCTTTTCGGCGACCGACAATTTCACGCGGACCGTGCCGCGCTGCGGATCGACGGTGCGCGCTATCTGGTAGACCGTAGCGTCGAAGCGACGGTCGGGGAACGATTCGGTCGACACGAGCGCATGCTGTCCCTCGAAGACCATGCCGAGGTTGCGCTCCTCGACATCGGCGGCGAGATAGCACTCTTTGGCCGCCGCAATGACCATGAGCGTCTGCCCCGGCTGGGCGACCGCCCCCGGCTCCACGGTCCGCGACAGCACCGTCGCATCGAACGAGGCGTAGATCCGGGCGTCGACAAGCCGCTGGCGGGCGAGATCGCGGCTTGCCATCGCCTGTTCAAGCGACGCCTTGGCGAGGTTGTAGTCATTGCCCCCCTTCGCGATGGAGCGTTCGCGGGTCGCGGCGATGTCGAACTGGCTTTTGGCCGTCTTGACCGCGAGTTCTGACCGCTGAAGTTCGCTCTGCGAGAGCGCCTGTTTGTCGAACAGTTGCTTATCGCGTTCGAAGTTCTTCTGCGCGTCGGACAGTTTGTTCTTCGCGTCGTTGAGCGATTCTTCGGCCACCCGCGCCTCGGTCCCGCCGATCTTTTCCAGATTGGCCCGCGCCTGCATCACCGCCGCCTCGGCCACCTTGAGGTTCGCCTGCAGTTCCTTCTCGTCGAGCGCGATGAGGAGCGACCCTTTCGCCACCGTCTCGTTCTCCTGCGCCGTCACCTCCTTCACCCGTCCCGGGAAGGTGGTCGCGACATTGATGGTGGCCTGTGGCGTCACCCGCCCCATGACGACGAGCCGCCGGTTGAGGTCCTTCGTCTCGACGCGGCAGACCGCGACGGTCGCGGGACGCGACGCGAGGTACCAGATGCCGCCGATGACGGCGAGCGCAACGATCGCGACAACTATCTTCTTTTTCATGAGGGTCTCCGTACCGGTTCGAACGGATAGTAGAAAAAACAGGGAAAGAGTCAATGAAAAGGGTCAATATAACCTCGAACATACCTCAACCTGCCTTCTCCTTAAAAAATGAGAAGGTCTCGGGTTTCAGTACACTATTTTGATAAAAAGCGTGCGTCCCTTGCCGTCATGAGTGAACTTCGCCTCGTCGAAGTTCGGGGCGCGGAAGAACTTAGTGATGTTGTTCGACACCGCGATCCCCTCCTTCGGGATGCCGAAGGCACCGGTGTCGACCACCGCATTGCCGTTCTCGTCGTGGAGGACCGCGATGGCGTAGGTCCCGGCGGGCAGGTTCTCGAAAGCGACGCTCATGGTGGCGGCGGTCACCTTGACGCTCCGCGAGCCGCGCGCCTTCTTGTAGTCACCGGGGAAGCCGTCGGGCTTATCGAACAGCGTCACGAGCAGGTCGCCCGTCACCTTGAGCCCCGACACCGACACCGTGACGCCGCCCGGCTCCTGCGCCGTCAGATGGACCGCACACAGAAGAGCGAAAAGTAAACACAAGCGACGCATGAGACCTCCTATTCCCGCTCACCGTAGTCGTAACATTCGCCGTCGCCGCCGCCGAACTCGTCTTTGACCGGCGTGGGGTTCTTCACCCAAGTTTCATAGGCGGCGTAATCCCATATAGCAACATTATGGCAATGGCTCGAACGGAACCGACATATCTTCGTGTGGGTCGTCGGGACATCGTGGACGACCGCGTCACCCGACCAACCCGGGGTCGAGGGAACAAGGGCGCCGTCCCAGGTGAAGGTGCCGATGACGATCCACTCGTAGGGACGGATAACGAACTCGGTCCGGCTCAGCGATTTATCGTCCTGCGTGCCGGCCCGCGGCGCCACCTTGCCGTCCACGAATATCTCGACCTTCGCGTGGACATTGTAGTTCTTTCCGCCGGACTCACAAATCGAAGGATCATTATTTTTGAGATCCCAACATGTGTTGTAATTCACGATCACCAGATATTCGTCATCGAATGGGGTCACATCAGGAATACCATCCCCAGTTTCCTTACCGTTGACCACGGGACCACCTCGGGAATCATAGAGGGGGCCGAAGTTTATTGTTTCGGGGCTCGTGTAGGCAACACCGCCCCATGTGTTATCAATGTCGTAGAAAGCATGCCAAGCAAGTGTTTGTGTCTGGGAAACAGCTTCGCCATCCTCGCACTCGTTGCAAGAGGTATATATAGGACCGCACGGTTCGAGTTCGCTACAGCCGCCTTCTCCAAGATACATCTTTCCTTCTTCACAACCGCCGGGGTCGGAGAAATGGCAATCATCATGAGTCGGTGAGCCAAAGTCGACCGTGGGAGGGTTCCACAGTGTACATAAAAGACCGTCTCTACCCACTTCAATTCCACAAGAATTCATTCCTTTCCTTTTAACCAAATGAAGATCGAGGTCAACCTGGGTTACCTCTTGGCTATCGAGCGGCTGGTTCTCCTTCGACCCCTCTTTCCAGGTCAACTGCACCATGACGCGGGCCGCCGGGATGATGTTGGGGGCGTCTATTTTCTCGGTGACATCGCTCTCCAACGGGGTCTGCTTGTCTATGGTGATCGCCTGTATGCTGACCTTGTAGTATTTGCCTTCGGGCGTCGGGGTGATCATGTAGCCCTTGAACGAGGCGATCGTCGGATCGAGTTCGCCGCAGGCCTCGTACCAGTTACCTTCGCCGCCGAGCGGGATATTGCCGAGTTCGATACGGGTCTCGGGAGTGAGCGGCGTCGGCGTCTCTACCATTTCCCAGCGATACTTGAGGCAGTACCGATCCTCCCAGTTCGCGGCACAACATTGGTTGCGAAAATCGTTCGCCGTAATGGTGTCGGGGCCGGAGACGGTGTCGGATATGATCTTGTTGCAGGTCGCCTCGTCGGCGCCCTCTTTCCGCGGACAGGAAAGGCTGACATCCATGTTGACCCGGTCCTTGATGACGCGGTGGTCCTTGTAGCCGGTGATCGGGTTCCAATATCTCAGACCGATGATCGGCTTGGGGGGCGCCTCGGGATAGCGATAGATGGGGATACGGAACGAATTGCCTTGCGTACAACTGGCGCTTTCGATCGGATTCGCATAATCGTTCACGCACAATTCGACATGATAGGTCCCATCGCTTTTGAGTTTGTCGGCGGTCAACGCCGCATACTGCGCTGGGGTCAATCCACGGTAAGTCACTCGGATGGTCAGTGCGGTGTTGTGCTCCGTGGTATCGAACCCCTTCTTGCATTTCCCCTCCGCGTCAAGAGGACACAGTGGTGCGACGATAGCGGTCCCGTCGGGATAACGGTTCTCAAAATGATTCCCATCGACAGGCATAAACCCCGTGACCACCGTACCGCGCTCATCACTGACCTTTGATCGTTCTACTGAAAAAAGGGCTGAACGAAGCGCATCCGACAACACCGTGCCGTCCGGAGAAAGGAAGTTGATGGTATAAAGGCGAAGAGCCGTTCCTCCCCCGGTGTTTCGGATCACAAAATCCTGTTGCATGAAAGGGAGGTTGGTGCCATCCTTCGCCGTGTAGTGACCATCGGCCGTCGCCTCGCTTACCGCCGGCCCCACATGCCAACTGGCCGGCTCCGCTAGGGTCAGGGGAGGGGCTACCGCCTCCCGACAGGCGCACAGACAGAAAAACGCGGCGGACACCACGATCATACGGAAGTTCTTCATCGCGTCTTTCCGTTATTCCCGCTCACCGTAGTCGTAACATTCACCGTCGCCGCTGGCGAAAAAGTCTTGCGGAACATCCGGCGCGGTCACCCACTCTTCATAAGCGGTCACATCCCATATCGGGAGATCATAACAGCGGTTCGGGTTGAACCGACAGACCTTTTCATGACTTACGGGAACATCGCGGACGATCGCGTCGCCCGGCCATCCGGAAATGGCCGATACGAGAGGACGGTCCCAGGTGAAGGTACCGATGACGATCCATTCGTCGGGACGGATGACGAACTCGGTCCGGCTCAGCGACTTATCATCCTGCGTGCCGGCCCGCGGCGCCAATGCATCGTCCACGAATATCTCGACCTTCGCGTGGACATTGTAGTAGGCGCTCCCTTCCTGACATCTCTCCTGCGGCCCGTCCCACGGTTCCGTCAGGTCCTGACAGTTGTTGTAGTTCACCACTATCATGTACTCGTCATTGAAAGGGGTCACATCGGGGAATCCGTCCTTCGGCTCTTCGTCGGCTATCGGACCGAGGATTATCACCTCAGGATCCAAATAATTGTCGCCGCCCCAGCGGTTGTCGATGACAAATGCCGCGTGCCACGCGATGGTCATGCACTCGTTCTCGCAACCGTTACAAACATAGAGGCCGTTCTCCCCCATATCCTGCCAATGACAGTCATCGTGGGTCCGGGTATCAAGGACTATCGCGCCGGGAGAAGCCATCACCGTGCACATACGACCGTCGGCATCGACCTCGTTCCCGCAGGCATCCATCCCTTTTCTCTTGATGAGATGCAGGTCGAGATCGACCGCGACGCCCTCCGGCTTGTCGAGGTCGGCGCGAGTCTTCAGCCCCTCCTTCCATGTCAACTGCACCATGACACGGGCCGGCGGCACCTTGACGACATCCTCATCGACAACGATGGCCGCATCCTCTTCCTCTTCCGCGTCCGGCCCCGCATCAAACCCGATATCGCTTTCGGCATCGGTCGGCGTCTCGATCGTGTTCCCGCAAGAGAGGCACCACAGTAAGACCGCGAAAGGTATGAACACCTGTTTCAAGAAAACCGCTCCCTTCCTGATACGGTAAAATCTACCGCAACTCGAAAAACAAGTCAACCGCTTTCTTTCATTAAATTTATGTTGCCAAAACGGTCCCCTCGTCTATACTGCGCCCCGCAACCGACGGAGGCTTTCGATGAAGGACATTCAGAATGAGCGCGACGAGCGCGGACTGCCGGTCGACATGGTCGGCGTCTCGGCGATCCGCTACCCTATAACGGTCAAGGATAAACTGCGCGGCATGCAGGAGACGGTCGCGGCGGTATCGATGAGCGTCGAACTGCTCCCCGAGTTCAAGGGGACCCACATGAGCCGCTTCGTCGAGATACTCAATCGCTACCGCGGCGAGATAACGATGGGCAACATCCGCGACATACTCAAGGAGACCCGCGAGAGTCTCGGGTCGCCCAAGGCGATGATGTCGCTCGAGTTCCCCTACTTCATCGAAAAGAAATCGCCCGTTTCCGAGGCGCGGTCGCTCTTCCCGGTCGATGTCCTGTTCGACGGCTACGGCGACGGGAACGGCACCAGTTTCATCCTCGGCGTCCGCGTACCGGTGACCACCCTCTGCCCCTGTTCGCAGGAGATCAGCGAATTCGGCGCGCACAACCAGCGCTCCTATGTCACCGCCTACCTCTCGTTCGACCACGTCATCTGGCTCGAGGACATCGTGGACCGGCTCGAGGACTGCGCGAGTTCGGAGATATACCCGCTCCTCAAGCGGCCCGACGAGAAGTATGTCACCGAAAAGGCATTCACGCGGCCCCGCTTCGCCGAGGACATCGTGCGCGGCGCGGCGGAGTTGCTTCTCGCCGAGCCCCATATCCACTGGTTCATGACCGAGGCGACCCATCTCGAGAGCATCCACACCCACAACGCCTACGCCCGCATCGAGAGGTTCCGCGACCAGAAACCGCTTCTCGCGGCTCATCTACAGGTGTTCAAGGGTTTCAGGCAGAGAACGGGGACCTATTAGTCTAAACCTTTCTCGAAAAACTTTACGCGACGGGAACATTCACCTATCATCGGACCGGTTTTCAGACATTATACGCTAATTCGGAGGCCTCATGCGGATCATCCGGCACACGGCATGCATCATGACGCTGGCGTTCCTCATCCTGTCGGGTTGCGGCCGGAACAGCGGCAACACGGCCGATACCGACCAGGCCGTCGCTGACACCGACACCGTCGTCATCGATGATACCGCGACCGACGAACTTCTGACCGATGACGATGTCGCGGCAACGGATGAACCTCTCCTCCCCGACGACATGCCGCCGACCACCTGCGGCAACGGCATAACCGACGCGGGCGAACGCTGCGACGACGGCGCGATCAACGGTACGAACGGGCACTGCACCACCTCTTGCACGGCTATCGTATCGCGCACCACCCGGCTATGGGGAACACATCCTTACACATGGAGCACCTTCATAGATATAGACGCCGACGGGAACATGCTCATTATGGGCTACCTCTGCCTCCAAACAGCAGGACGGTACATTCAGGAAGAATGTGACTATTTCCTGACCAAATGGCATGCCGACGGAACGCAAGCATGGACGGTACAGGGAGGAACGATACCGAATTATTACTACCCCGTCGATGCAGCGGTGGATAGCAGCGGCAACATTTATGTCGCCGGCAACCGGGTGTTCCTCGGAAGCAACAATGTGCGCGCCTCCGATCTTTTTCTTTCCAAATACAGCCCGGAAGGCGCTTTGCTGTGGACAAAAGAATGGGGGACGGCTTTTGATGACTATCTCGCTGCTGTCGAGATCGGCATTTCCGGAGACATTTTCATGGCGGGATACACCAGTGGAGGACTGGACGGGAATACTGCCGCCGGCAAGAATGACCTTTTCCTGACCCGCTGGGAACCCGACGGCGCAAAAGTCTGGACCAGACAATGGGGAACAAGTGAAGATGACTTTGGCGGCTCTCTCGTGACCGATGCCACCGGGAACATCTTTGTCGCAGGCTACACCTATGGGGCCTTGGACGGCAACATCTTGACCGGAGAATCGGACCTTTTCCTGTCGAAATGGAGCCCCGACGGGACGAAAGAGTGGACCAAGCAATGGGGCACGGATGTCGCCGATTTCGGCGGCACACTCGCGGCCGACACCGCGGGCAATGTTTTTGTCACCGGGGTGACCCTCGGCGCTCTTGACGGCGATCTTCTCGCCGGGAAAAGCGATCCCGTTCTTACCAAATGGGACTCTGACGGGAACAAAAAATGGACCCGGCAGTGGGGAACAAACGACCGTGAGGGAGGCGGTCCGATAGCGGTCGATGCCTTCGGGAACATTCTTGTTCTCGGTTCCACGCCGGAGAGCCTTGACGGGAATGCTGCGGTGGGAGAAAACGATATGTTCCTGACCAAGTGGAACACCGACGGGACAAAATTATGGTCCAGTCAATGGGGAAGTATATATTCAGACGCCGCTCACGCCATGGATACGGACACGAACGGCACGATATATGTTGTCGGAGAAACGCAAGAAGCGATCGACGGGGCCGTCTTTTCCGGCGAAACGGCTGCCTTCTTGAGCATCATCCACGAGAATTGAGCGGGGCGACACCCCCGCCCTTTACCTGACGCAGCGTACCGCGCCGGACAGCGTTTTGACCTGCGAGCCGGTCGAGCCGCCGCTCGTGAGATAGTAGGCGGCGGTCGGTGCGTCGGGCCGCGAGGTCGACGACCAGAAAGCATAGGAGGAAAAACCGGGGAAATCGACCGGAGGGGTCGTCCAGGTCCGGTCGTAGGTCGTCCGCAGTTCGTTGATGCTGGGCAGGCGCCAGTCGGTGTAGCCGGCGAACTCGCCCACCTCGCAATAGGCGAGTGCCTCGGTCCAATCGGACAGCGGCACCACATCGCTGTACCAGTAGTCGCCGGTCCACATAAGGCCGGTCTGGTCGTCGATATACACTTCGTCCCCGCCGCGCCACTCGTGCGTAAAGGTCTTGGCATCCACAGGGAAAAATTCTCCGCGCACGCAGATCGCCTTGTATTGATCGGTCTTGGGAGCCGGCTGGCTGGTCCCTATCGCGAAATAGACCGCCCACGCGCTCATCGTCGGGTTCGCCACATTCTCGGTCGCGGTCCAGAAATAGTAACTTTCGAACATCGTGAACGCGCCTTCGGGCACCATCGGGGAAATGCCGCTGTATTCAATGATGCTCTCGAGTTCCTTGTCGGTCGGCAGGCGCCAGTCGCTGTAGCCGCCCGACACCGAATTCTCGCAGTAGGTGACCGCCTGTGCCCAGGTACAGTACATCTCGCTGTTGCAGTCGCTGTACAGTTGCGGCACCATCTGGTGCCACTGGAGACCGGTGTAGTTGTCCTGCACCACATCGGTCACCACCATCTCGATGCTCTTGCCGCTACCGCCGTACTGAGAGTCCTGCCCATAGAAGTCGTCCACTTCCGCAGCGGGACATCCGGCCCCCATTTCCGCCGTCAGGTCATAGCACTGTCCCTGCGCCGTGTCGGGGATGTAATACCCCTTGAAGTAGCAGGAACTGTACCCGATGCCGGGCACATAGTCCGGAGAACCCTCGCAATCGGCGCTTATCATGCAGTAGTTGTTATCGTATCCATCGCAGGTCCCGTTACAGGGGGCCGAACCGAACATGTACATGCCCGATATCTCGGAGCAGAGTTTCATTCCACCGTCGCAGAGTTCGCCCTCCGGCCCGCCGACATCGAGTATGCCGTTGCCGCAGGTGGGGATGACGACCTCGTCGGGCACGGTGTCATCCTCCGGTTCGACGATCGTGTCATCATCGGGAAGCGGCGTGTCATCCGCCACATAGCGGACACCGCCGGTGAGCGTGCGATCCCCGAGCGGCGCATCGGCCGTTATCGCCGCATCGAGCAGGCCGCTGTCGGTGTGCAGGGTGAAGACTATCGTCATGGCGCCGAACTGCTGGGTCCCCTCATCGTCCCAGTAGGTGTACTGTCCGGCGTAAGTGTGCTCAGTGAAGCCGCCGCCCTCGTGCGACATGTAGAACCCCGAGGGGGCGAGGCTGATGTCCAGCATGTATTCGAGGGTCTCTTCGTTGTACATTATGGAAACATGATCAACACCGTCGTTGAAGTCCCACTCGCCGAGCAGGTCCTGCGGGTCGAGCACGATATCGGCGTCAGGCAGGATATCATCGGTAGCGATGTCATCCTCGTCGGGTTGATCGATCTCGCTCGTTTCGTCGTCGGTCGGGCTGGTATCGTGGGGGATCGGTTCGTCGGTAAGAACCGTGTCGTCGTCGCTGCCGGACTCAAAGCACGCCGCCACTTCGGCGGGACACTTCTCATTCGCGCATTGCTGACATTCCTGCTGAAGTTCAGCCGACATACAGAACTCGCCACACTGCTCCGACCCGCAGGCCCGCAGGGCGTCGAACTGCGCCTGCGCTGCAGCGGTCCCTTCCGCGCGGCAGGTGGCGGCACATTGGAGATCCATCGCGCAGACCGAGGCGCAATCAATGAGTTCCGAACAGTTCTTTTCACCGAACTCGGCCGCGCCTATGACATAGACCGCGAAGTTCGAGAAGTGGCCGACCTGCGACATGATGGGGTCGCCCGCCATGATCGGATCGCCCGCCATGATGGGGTCGCCCGCCATGATCGGATCGCCCGCCGCCGCGGTGCCGACCGCGCCGGTACCGTTGCTGTACCCGGCCGAATGCCAGCCGCCGTCCCGCTCCACCGCGGTGACCGCGACCGCGCCTTCCGATTTGGCGGCATCGATCTTCAGCGTCATCATGACCTGTTTCTTGAACACCAGCCCGTCGGGGCCGAACTTCCAGACCGCGCTGGAGAGTTTTTCACTCTCGGGGCGCCCATCCTTCGACAGTTTCTCTATCGTTATCTCGGTGTCCTTGTCGAGCGCATCGGCCGGTATCTCGACCTTCGCATCGCCGTCCTTGCTCTCGACGGTGCCACCCTCGGAGGCCTTGATCGTCTTTTTCACCACATCGTCGGTCTTCTTGGTCCCGTCGCACCCCGCCGCGAACGGCAACGCGACGCACAGCATAAGCACCCAGAACAACTGTTTCATCGGTTCCTCCTTTCGTTGTCATCGAACTTCCGCAACGGAACGGGCGCAGTGTACCCAGCGCGTCCCGAAAAGCAACCCTATAGACGACGCGACGCATCGTTTATTCGACCGCATCACGGCCTCCCCGACGATAACGCTTGATTTTAGTGACGGAAACGGTATGATGCCTTTGTTTTTTCGTGATAACGGAGGAGGCCCATGTACAAGTGCTTCAACTGCAACAAGGCGCTCGAAGAACTTGACGATATCCGCGGCAAGGTCGGTCGGCAGGACACCTGCCCCCACTGTTACGCCGACCTGCACTGCTGCATGAACTGCCGGTTCCACGACCCCGGCTACCCGAACGAGTGCCGCGAGACCTCGACCGCCTTCATCCGCGAACGGGACAAGCAGAACTTCTGCGCCGCGTTCGAGTACAAGCATTCGGAGGAAGGCGACGACAACGAGGAACTCGACGCCAAGTCGAAACTCAACAACCTGTTCAAACTGTAGCGTTCCGACCGCGATAGCAAGGGGAAGGGGGTATCGATCATGACGAAAGGTTTTTACCGCTTTATGTGCATGGCGACGGCGGCGGTGATGTCCATCATCGGCTGCGGTCCCGAAAGCGATCCGCCGCTGGAATACGGCCCCGGCCCGACCGACTACGACCAATATCAGACCGACGAATACGAAGACGCTTTGCTCTACGCTGATCCTTACACCGAATATGATGATGATTTAGTCCAGCCCGACACCGACGAACCGGTCATTTCGGACGATCCGCCGATGGAGTATGGCCCGATACAGACCGACTACGACGGCTTGGTGGCCGACTACGACGGCATCATCGAACAGCCCGACGAGATGACCACCGACTACGGCCCGGTATCCCGGTCGTTCAAGAAGAAATGAGCATCAAGCGCGTCGCCAAGCGGGCGCTGCTCCCACTCAAACAGCACTATGAGCGGCGACTCCATGAACTGCGCTACCTCTTCTTTGAGTTGACCCACCGCTGTAACCTCGCCTGCATCCACTGCGGCAGCGACTGCCAGAAGAACGACACCATACCCGACCTCCCCGCCGACAAGATACTCGAGACGCTCGACGGCATCAAGACGAAGTACGACAGCCACAAGGTGATGATCGTCCTGTCGGGCGGCGAACCGACCATCTACCCCGGCGTCTGGGAACTGGGCAAGGAGATCATCAAGCGCGAATTCCCGTGGGGGATGGTCACCAACGGCTTCGCGTGGGACGCCGACATGATACAAAAGGCAAAGGCGGCGCGGATGCATTCGGTCACCGTGTCGCTCGACGGACTCGAAGAGACGCACAACTGGCTGCGCGGCGACAAGAAGTCGTTCCGCAAGGCGTTGAACGCCATCGACCTGCTGATCAAGAACCCGTTCTACCGCGTGATGGATGTCATCACCTGCGTCAACAAGCGCAACATCGGCGAACTCGACAAGATATACGACCTCGTGAAGTCGATGGGACTCAAACGGTGGCGGTTCTTCACCATCTCCCCCATCGGTCGCGCGGTGCAGACCCCCGACCTCTTCCTCGACAAAGAGCAGTTCCACTACCTCATGCAGAAGATACTCAGCTACCGCAAAAAACCGGGAATGAAGGTCACCTACTCCGAATCGGGCTATCTCGGCTGTTACGAACACCGCGTCCGCGGCCACGACTGGTTCTGCCGCGCCGGGGTGAATGTCGCCGGCATCATGGTGAACGGCGACATCCTCGCCTGCCCCAACATCGACCGCCGTTTCAAGCAGGGCAATGTCTTCGAACAGCCCTTCATCGATGTCTGGGAGCACGGCTACAAGGAATTCCGCGACCGGAAATGGATGCGGACCGGCGACTGCGTGAAGTGCTCCGAATGGCGGCTCTGTCAGGGGAACCCGATGCACCTGTGGGACCTCGACGCGAACCGCACGAAACTCTGCCATCTGAAAGAGTACGAACTCGACCGGCCGCACCCTTCATAACGACACGCCCATTCCCCTTTCTACCTCTAAAATTGCTTTTTTTTCCTTTTCCGGTTACCTGTAGGCGGTCTTTTGGGAACCTTAACGGAGTACGCCATGTTCAAAGCCATAGCACGAAAGATATTCGGGAGCGAGAACGACCGTTTCCTCAAGATGTGCCGCCCCTATGTCGCCCGCACCAATGAACTGGAGGCCGAGGTCTCGAAACTGACGCGCGGCGACATGGTCGGCCGGTGCAACGACATCAAGCAGCGCCTTGCCAACGGCGAACCTATAGACCATGTCATCCCCGAGGTCTTCGCGATGGTCCGCGAGGCGGGCAAGCGGACGCTCAACATGCGGCATTATGATGTGCAACTCATCGGCGGCATCGTCCTGCACAAAGGGAAGATCGCCGAGATGAAGACGGGCGAAGGCAAGACGCTCGTCGCCACGCTCGCGCTCGTCCTCAACGCGCTGTCGGGCAAGGGGTGCCATCTCGTCACCGTCAACGACTATCTCGCCCAGCGCGACGCCGAATGGATGGGCAACATCTATAACTACCTCGGCCTTTCGGTCGGCGTGGTGCTCCACGGACTGTCGAACGCCGACAAGAAGAAGAACTACAACTGCGACATCACCTACGGCACCAACAGCGAGTTCGGCTTCGATTACCTGCGCGACAACATGAAGTACGAACTGGCGAACTATGTCCAGCGCGACCTCCATTTCGGCATCGTCGACGAGGTCGACTCCATACTCATCGACGAGGCGCGCACCCCGCTCATCATCAGCGGCCCGTCGGAGGATTCGACCGAACTGTACACCGTGGTCAATTCGGTGATGTACCACCTCAAGGAGACGACCCACTTCACCCGCGACGAAAAGGCGAAAAGCGCGGTGCTGACCGAGGACGGCGTTCGCAAGGTCGAGCAACTGCTGAATGTGCAGAACCTTTACTCACCCGACAATCTGCAACTGGTCCACCATGTCCAGCAGGCCTTGAAGGCGCACTTCATGTTCGCCAAGGAGGTCGACTACATCGTCCGCGACAATCGCGTCATGATCGTCGACGAATTCACCGGCCGCATCATGGAGGGACGCCGCTGGTCGGACGGGCTCCATCAGGCGATAGAGGCCAAGGAGGGGGTGAAGGTCGAGAGCGAGAACCAGACGCTCGCCACCATCACCTACCAGAACTACTTCCGCATGTACAAGAAACTCGCCGGCATGACCGGCACCGCCGACACCGAGGCGGCCGAGTTCGCCGACATCTACAACCTCGGCGTCATCGTGATACCGACCAACCGCCCCGTCATCCGCAAGGACCACGGCGATGTCATCTTCAAGACCCGCCGATCGAAGGAGGAAGAGGTCATCAAGGAGATCCGCAAACGGAACGAGAAGGGCCAGCCGATACTGGTCGGCACCATATCGGTCGAGAGTTCGGAGGTCTACCGGCAATTGCTTGAAAAGGCGAAGATACCGCACAATGTCCTCAATGCGAAGTTCCACCACAAGGAGGCCGACATCATCGCGCAGGCGGGCCGCAAGGGGGCCGTCACGATAGCGACCAACATGGCGGGCCGCGGCACCGACATCGTGCTGGGGGGCAACCCCGAAAAACTCGCCACGGCCGACCTCAAGGGGTGGCTCGCGGGGCGTGAGACGACCACCGAGGAGGAGGCGAAGGCGAAGTTCGCCGAACTGGTCGAACAGTACCGCCCCATCTGCATCCGCGAACGGGAAGAGGTGGTCGCGGCGGGTGGACTGCACATCGTCGGCACCGAGCGGCACGAATCGCGCCGCATCGACAATCAGTTGCGCGGCCGGTCGGGCCGTCAGGGCGACCCCGGGTCGTCGCGCTTCTTCCTGTCGCTCGAGGACGATCTGCTGCGCATCTTCGGCGGCGAGAAGGTATTCAACATCATGGACAAACTGGGGCTCGAGGAGGGCCAGCCCATCGAGCACCGCTGGATAACCAGAGCGATAGAGAACGCCCAGAAGAAGGTCGAGGGCCACAACTTCAGCATACGCAAACATGTCCTCGAATACGACGATGTGATGAACCAGCAGCGCAAGGCGGTCTATGCTCTGCGCCGCGACATACTCACCGGCGGCGAGAAGAACCGCGAGACGGTCCTGTCGATGATCGAGGAGGTGACCAATTCGCTCGTCGGCAGTTCCATCCCCGAAGGACAGTCACCCGGCGCGTGGGACTGCGAAGCGGTCCGCGAGCAACTCGCCCGTGTCGTGATGATGGCGCCCGAGAACTTCACCTTCGTGACGCCCGAAGTGGCGACAAAGGTCGAACGCGGCAAGGACCCCCGCACCGCGCTGGCGCAGGTCATCTACGATTTCCTCGTCCAGAGATACTCCGAAAAGATGGCGCAATATACCCCCGAACTCACCTTCGAACTCGAACGGCACATCATCCTCGAGGTGCTCGACTTCTTCTGGCGGCGCCACCTCCTCACGATGGACCATCTGCGCGAGGGCATCGGCCTGCGCGGCTACGGCCAGAAGAACCCGAAACTCGAATACAAGCGCGAAGGGTTCCAACTGTTCACCGAGATGATGTCAACCATCTACAGCGAGTCGGTCAAACGGCTCTTCGCGGTCCAGATCGTGACGCAGGAATCGCTCCAGAAGTTCGAAAAAAAGGAAGAGAAGCGCGAACGCGAGATGCAGGCGGGCAGCAGCACCAAGACGGCGGCCGCCAAGGAGCCGGCCAAGCGGACCGCGCCGAAGGTGAACCGCAACGACCCGTGCCCGTGCGGCTCGGGCCAGAAGTTCAAAAAATGCTGCATGGGAAAAGGCATCTACGACTGATGACGGGGACCGTCCGTATCAACCGTTTTCTGGCCGAGGCCGGGGTCGCCCCGCGCCGCAAGGCCGATATCCTCGTGGCGGCGGGCCGCGTCCGCATCAACGGGAACAGGGCAGCGACCGGCGACAAGGTCGACCCGACGAGCGATAGGGTGACGGTGGACGGCGAACCGGTCGCCCGCATCGCCGAGAAGGTCTGGTATCTTCTCAACAAACCGGCGGGCTTCCTGTCGGCCGTCACCGACGACCGCGGCAGAAGGACGGTCGTCGAACTGCTTCCCCCCACCCCGGGACTCTTCCCGGTCGGACGGCTCGACCGCGAGGTCGAAGGGGTCCTGCTCCTCACCACCGACGGCGACACCGCCCACCGGCTCACCCACCCGAGTTTCGGCATCACGAAGGTCTACCGCGTCCTCGTCGCGGGCAACTTCCCCGATAGCGTCATCCGCACGCTCAAGAACGGGGTCGATATCGCGGGCCACACCTGCCGCATCATCGACGCCGTCGTCACCGGTCGCGACCAGACCACCACGACGCTGGAACTGACGCTCGCCGAAGGACGCAAACACGAGGTCAAGGAACTCATCAAGGCGGTCGACCGGCTCCTGCTGCGCCTCGAGCGCATCTCATTCGCCGGGCTGACCGCACAGGGGCTCAAGCCGGGCGAGTACCGTCCGCTGACTGCCGAAGAAGTAGGGCGTTTAAGAGAACTGGCTTCCGTGAAGGACATATGAAAAAGAATGCCCGCGCCGGCCGTGTATCCGACTCGTTTCTTACCTGTGCGTCACAGGTGGGGCATGTTCGGCCGCTACCTTTTTACAGTCACGGCTCGGTGACGGCCCCGAAACGTAGTCACGGTAGAAACTACATTCGCCGGTATATCACGAACCGGGCAGGCATCCCTATAGTATCCTCTTTATCACGCCGTGTCAACGGATATCTGCATGAAGCCGCGTAACCTCTACGAACTGTTCTCGGATAACGTCGCGCGGCGGCCCGACCATCCGGCGGTCGAGACCGTGACACGCACCGGTGTCGAACGCCTATCCTATGGCCAGTTCCACGGACGGGTCGAAAAACTCGCCGGCGCGCTCGCCGCGGCGGGCGTCGAAAGGGGCGACCGCGTCATACTCCTTTCCGAGAACCGCGCCGAGTGGTATCTTGCGCTCTATGCCATCCTGCGCACCGGGGGCGTCGCCGTGCCGCTCTACACCACCGCGAGCGTCGACCAGCATGCATACATCGTCCGCGACAGCGACGCGAAGTTCGCCTTCGTCTCGAAGGCCGCGCTCTGCGAGAATCTCCGGGGCGTCACCGATCGTCTGCGCGGCATCGTACTGTTCGACGACGAGCCGTTCGACGGCGCGGTGCCGCTCGACCGTTTCCTCGCGGGGGGCGACCCGCTGTTCGACCCCGACCGGCGCCGGCCCGGCGACGCCGAAGACCCCGCCGTGTTCATCTACACGAGCGGGACGACCGGCGAACCCAAGGGGGTCGTCCTCTCGCACCGCAACATCATCAGCGATGTGCTCATGCTCCAGCCGGTGCTCGATTTCATCCGGGGCCTGCGCTACCTCTCCATCCTGCCGCTCAGCCACGCCTACGAGTTCACCGTCATCCAGACGGTATTCTCGATGGGCGGCACCGTCATCCCGGTCCCGGTCATGGCGCGCGCCGTCGAATACATCGAGCGGGGCACCCCCACCATCGCCTGCGCCGTGCCCCGCCTGTTCGAAAAGATATATCACGCCGTCCTGCACAAGGTCGACATGGGACACCCGGCGGCGCGCATGCTGTTCTATCGCGGCCTGCGACTCGGCGAGAAGATATACCGGTTCCTCGAAAAGAACGAGCCGATACCGTTCCCCGACAACATCGCCTACCGGTTCTACCGCCGGCTCGTGTTCGACAAGATACGCGGCCGGACGGTCCGCACGATACAACTGTTCATCTCGGGCGGCGCCGCGATACAGCCCGAGATCGTCCGGTTCTTCAACATCATCGGCACCCCCATCGTCGAGGGCTACGGGATATCCGAATGCTCGCCGGTCGTGAGCGTCAACATGCCCGACGACCGCGATGTCGGCACCGTCGGTCCGCTCCTGCCGGAACTCGACGCGCGACTGACCGCCGACGGCGAACTGCTCATCCGCGGCCCCATCGTCATGCAGGGGTACCACAACCGTCCCGAAGAGACCCGTGCGGCGATGGATGACGACGGCTTCTTCCGTACCGGCGATCTCGCCGTCTGGACCGACAACCGCAAGATAAAGATCATCGGCCGCAAGAAGGAGATCATCGTGATGGCGAGCGGCAAGAATGTCGCTCCGACAAAGATCGAGAACATGCTCGTCGCCGACGGCTGGATAGAGCAGGCGTGCGTGGTGGGCGACGAACAGAAGCATCTCGCCGCGATACTCGTGCCCAACTTCGACGCGCTCCTGCCGTGGGCGAAGGAACAGGGCATCGCCGTGGAGGACGAGCGGGAACTGGCGCACCTGCCCGCCGTGCGGAAAATCGTCAAGCAGAGCATCGACCGGATCAACCAGCGTATCGAGAGCCACGAGGCGATCAAACGGTTCCACCTCCACGATCGCCGTTTCACCGTGGAGGGGGGCGAACTCACCCCGACGCTCAAACTCAAGCGACGCGAGATACAGAAACGATATCGCGACACCATCGAGGGGTTGTTCAGGTAAGCGGGAGGAAGCGATGACGGCACACATGCGAACGGTCGCCGAGGTGTTCGGCGTCAGGATCAAGGTGTTCAACAACGGCACGGACCGGCCCCATTTTCTCGCCTTTTACGAGAACTTCATGGGGCAGTTCGATCTCGAGACGCTCGAGATGACGAACGGCGATCTCCCTTCGGCCACGATAACCGTCGTGCGGGAATGGGCCGTCGACCACATCGAGGAACTCTGGGATGCGTGGGACCTATGAGTGATGCCCTTTTTTCTGTTGCTAAAACGCGTTTTCGCGCTACAATGACGGTGTTCATAGGATACTGAAGAGGGGGTCCCCGCCATGAGAGTGATGTTCCTGATGCCGGCGGTGTTCGCGGCGATCACCGTCGTCATCGTCGTCGCCTGCGCTATCGAGGAGGAGCCGTCGTTCATCGCCGGCGGCTGGTGCGACACGCCGGGAGTGACCGCCTGTGACGACACCTTCATGACCATCCTGTACTGCAACGACGCGTACCTCTGGGAACCGCTGAAGGACTGTCCCGAAGGTTGCACCGAGGAAAGCGGGCTCGCGACCTGCATCGGCGGCGGCTCACCCGACAACGCGGTGCCCGACACCAGCGATTCCCAGCTGCCCGACACGGTCGATGAGGCGACCGGTGACGACGCCACCGTCACCGACGAAACGCCTCTGCCCGACGATACCATCGGGACCGATGACGGCACGGTGACAAACGATGACGGTGAGACGACAGACGATATCGCCCCGACCGACGAAGACATCGTGACCGATGATACCGGAACGACGGATGATGCGACGGTCACTGACGATGCGACGGCGACCGATGACGCCACCGTGGCAGATGAAGACACCGTCACCGATGATACGACGGCAAGCGACGACGACGCCCCGGCTGGCTGCAGCGGTGACTGGACGCTGAATGATACGACCGGCACCTGCTATCGTTATTTCGCCGACACCAAAAGTTTCGAGGCGGCCGAAAACGCCTGTGTGGCCGAAACGGGCCATCTGGTCAGCATCGCCTCCGCGGAAGAGAACAACTGGGTCCGCGACGATCTCGGCATACCGTCCGACACCGCCTACTGGATCGGCTACACCGCCAAGGATGCGACCGGCCCCGGCACCGGCTCGGCCAACGGGACCTCCTGTTCTTCGGCCTATGTCGTGAACTCGGCGGGCGGCACCTACACCCTTAACACCGCCGGCGCATCGTCCTTTTCGTCGGGGTGCACCTGTTCCGGGACCGTCAGCGGGAACTTCGTCAGTTTCCGGCTCAACTACCCGGAGACCGGTTATTGGGAGATCATGGCCGACACGAGCGCCGATGCCGTCATCACGATACACGAGAACCCCGGTTGCGACGATTGCGTCGCCGACCGCGTGGCCTGCGTGGACGGCATATCCACTGCGGGAAAGGAGGTTTTTAACGATCAATATCAACTCAACTCATCCAAATGGTATGTGATCATGATCGCCGGGAAGAGCAGCGATGTCACCGGCACTCTCTACATCCGTCCGCCGATAACGACGACCAATTTCGCCGATCACTATGTGTGGACCGACGGCTCGAGCGACCTCTACGATAATTTCGCGACCGGTCAGCCCGACTACGCGAACAGCAACGAGCGATGCGCGCAGGTGAGCGCGGCGACCGTCTGGGGGGAATGGGCCGACACGCAATGCGCCACGACCATGCCTTATGTGTGCGAGAAGAATCCGTGACAATACCCGCAGGGAGATAACCATGCGTATTTTTTCAACGCCCCTCGCTGCCTTGGGGATCCTTGTTATCCTTACGGCCTGCGAATCGGGGTCCCATCGGGTCACCCCCGACACTGACGAGATCGCCGGACAAACGGACACTGACAGCCAGACCGGCGCCGATGACGGGGCGCCGCCCACCGATATCGACACCGTCCTCACTTGCGGCAACGGGACCGTCGATAACGGTGAGACCTGCGACGGCGGCATGGCCGACTGCGTCGTGATCGATGCACAGGCATACAAGGGGGGCAAGGCCAAATGCACGAACGACTGCTCCGGATGGGACACTTCCACCTGTGAAGAGTTCCCCTATACCTGCGGCAATGGCACCGTCGAGACCGGCGAGACCTGCGAAAAAGGCGATATGACCGACTGCGTCGATATAGACCCGGGCATTTTCTCCGCCGGAAAGGCCTATTGCAGGGATGACTGTACCGGTTGGGACACATCCACCTGCGACATCTCGCCTGATGCCGACATCACCGGCAACGATACCGATACCGTCATCCCCGATGCTGATGCCCCCCTCACCGACGATGAACAACCGGATGCCGACACCGGCGACTGCAACACCGTCAATGTTGGCAAGAATTGCAAGACCGACACCGAATGCGGCGCCTGCCTTATCTGCGTCAATGCGAAGTGCGCGCAGGGATGCTTGAGCGACGCTGACTGCACCGCCTATGCCGGGACCACCTGCAACAGGAAACTCTCCCGGTGTCTGAACACGACGGCCACTTTCGGCACGGGTATCTGCAACGAGACGAACTGCCCGTCAGGCTGCTGTTACGCCACGAAGGGCTTCCAGTCGCTCAAATGTCTTGCGACGGCGCAACTTCAGACCTGCGGCATCTGTAAACAGGGGGAGATATACATGGACGGCAAACAGTGCGTGCCGGCCGCCTGTAAGGTCAGCGAGACCAAATGTCAGACCTACAATGCGACCGAGCCGCGCGCCGAGTGCTTCGAATGCAAGACCGGCGATCTGGTGTGCTATGACAACCCGTCCTGCCAGACCGGCGGGCTCATCCTTCCTCTCGAACACCGCACCTGCATACCGGCGGGCGAGCAATGTTCCGAGGGTACGACCTGCTGCAGTGGTACGCCCTGCATCAGGGGGTATTGTTACTGACATGAAAAAAATAATTCTGCCCCACATCATCATGTTCGCCTCAGCGCTCCTGCTGTTCGCCTGCGAGAACGAGACCCATCTGCGGCTCGTCCCCGATCAGGACGGCGTGACCGACGCCGAGCAGGAGACCGCCGACGATGCGGCCGTCACCGCGCCGGATGCGGACACCGCTCCCGCGGTCGACGAGGATGTCCTTACCCCGCCCGACGAGGACACGGCCGGCGCCTCGTGCGAACTGGATAAAGAGTGCGTGGATGGCGGCATCTGCGTATCGGGCTCCTGCACGACCGGCTGCACCAAGGACGGCGACTGCACGGCATACCCCGGCACCACCTGCAACACCGAAACACACCGCTGTATCAACGAGACAGCGAATGACGGCGCCTGCGGCGACACCCGGTGCCCGACCGGCTGCTGCTACGCCGTGCGCGGCTTCCGCGAACTCAAGTGCATCATCCCGCCATCGGCCGAATACTGTGGCGACTGCCCGCAAGGTCAGGTGTTCATGGACCGCGACGAGTGTGTTCCCGCCGCCTGTTCGACCGGCGACGCCCTCTGTCAGACCTACAACGCCTACGACCCGCGCTCGGCCTGTTTCGCGTGCAAAACGGGCGACCTTATCTGTTACGACGACCCCGCCTGCAACTGATGGAACTCATCGACACCGGCAAATGCATCGTCTGCGGGGCGTTCTTCCTGACGATCTCGTTCCTTTTTCTCTCATCCTGCGAATCGAACAATCACCAAACAGCAGTAGATGCCCACGCCGATAGCGACGGCATCGCTGACCAGACGGAGAACGATCCCGTGATCGTGCTAGATGACGATTCCGTTGCCGATATCGATGTTGCCGACGACGACGCACCTATTATCGACAACAGCGCACCCGATGCCGATCTGCCCGGAGATTGCGATACTACAAATCTCGGCAAGAACTGCAAGACCGACACCGGATGCGGTGCTTGCCTCATCTGTGCGAACGCAAGATGCTCTGAGGGGTGCACCAACGACGGTGACTGCGACGCCTATCCCGGGACCACTTGCAACAAAAAGTTGGCGCGGTGCTTGAATATCGCCGCCTCGGACGGCGCATGCAACGAAACGAACTGCACGGACGGCTGTTGCTACGCCGCCAAGGGGTTCCAGTCGCTCAAATGCGCATCGACCGCCACCCTCGCCACCTGCGGTGTCTGCAAACAGGGCGAGATCTACATGGACGGCAAACAATGTGTGCCCGCCGCCTGTTCAACGAGCGACACCAAATGTCAGGACTACAATTCTTCCTCCTTGCTGTACTACCCCGAGTGCTATGAATGCAAGGCGATCGAGCTGATCTGCCATGAGAATTGCAATCTTCCAAAGTGCGATTGCGGTACGCTAATTATGCCGGTGGATCTGAAAAAGTGTGTCGCGACGGGTGAAACCTGTACCACGAACGACGAATGCTGTTCCGGCCAACCCTGCATACAAGGATTCTGTTACTGACATGGAACTCATCGACACCGGCAAATGCATCGTCTGCGGCAAGGATAATCCGCACGGTTTCCAACTGAAGATAGCGACCGACCGCGAGAAGGGACGGGCGTGGAGCGCCGTCACGATCCCCGAAAAGTACATCGGCTGGCAACACTTCGTCCACGGCGGGATCACCTCGATGCTCCTCGACGAGATGATGGCGCACGCCGCGATAGCCTACGCCGGCTACTGCGTCACCGCTGAGATGAAGGTTCGCTTCAAAAAGCCGGTCCTGCCGAATGTCGAACTCCTCGTGGAGGGCGAAGTGGTCTCGAGAAGCGGCCGCATCGTCGTGACGAAGGCGACGCTGAAAGAGGGCGACACGGTACTCGCCGAGGCAGAAGGCCGGATGGTGATACCGAGATCGTGAGTCGTGAGTCGTGAGTCGTGAACAGATGTAGGGGCGCGATTCATCGCGCCCGATCTATTTATCCCAGAATATCAGTTTCGAGAACGACTCCGCCTTGAGCGAGGCGCCGCCGACGAGCGCCCCGTCGATGTCGGGCATCAGCATCAACTCCTTGACATTGTCGGGCTTGACGCTACCGCCGTAGAGGATGACGATATCCTTCCGACCGTACTGTTTATCCATGAAATGCCGGATGTAATCGTGCATCTCCTGCGCCTGCGCGCCGGTCGCGTTGACGCCGGTGCCGATGGCCCAGACCGGCTCGTAGGCGATGACCATGTCGTCAGGCGGGCAGGTCAGGTTCCCATCGAAGGCGGTGGAGAGTTGGTGGTCTATCACGGCAAACAGTTCACCCTTCTGCCGCTGGGCGAGCGTTTCGCCGATACAGAAGATGACGCGGAACCCCTTCTTTTGCGCGAAGGCGACCTTTTTACGGATATGCTCGTGGGTCTCCCCCATCACATGACGCCGTTCCGAATGACCGATGAGGACGGTGCGAACGCCGAGGTCGGTGAGCATCGCAAGGCTCACCTCGCCGGTGAAGGCGCCGTTCTCCTCGGGGTGAAAATCCTGCGCCGCGATCGTGATGCCCCGCCCTTTCGCAAGCGCCGCGGCCTGCGCGAGGTACGGGAACGACGGGGTCACGATGACCTCGCGGTCGTTCAGTCCCTTGCACGAGTCGCCGATCGCACCGAAGAAGGCGGCGGTCTCGGCGGTCATGTTGTTCATCTTCCAGTTGGCGGCGATGATCTTTTTGCGCGTCATACTCCCCTCCGTAGCGCTATCTCTTCTTTGTTTCGTTGTAGAGCCGGTACGATTCGCGGGCGATGACCAACTCCTCGTTCGTCGGCACGACGAGCACCTTTACCTTCGATGATGGCTTCGATATGTCGGCCAGTTTCGAGCGGAGCCCCTTGTTCTTATCGGGATCGAGTTCGACGCCCATGTATTCGAGCCCCTCGCAGGCCATCTTGCGGACATCCCAGTCGTTCTCGCCGATACCGCCGGTGAAGATGATCGCCTCGACGCCGCCCATCGCCGCCGCGTAGGCGCCGATGTACTTCTTGAGGCGGTAGGTGAACATCTTCATGGCAAGTTCAGCCCGCTTGTTCCCTTCGTGGATCGCTTTCCAGTTGTCGCGCATGTCGTTGGATATGCCGCCGACCCCCATCATGCCCGACTTTTTGTTGAGCAGTTTGTCGAAGTCGTCGAGCGAAACGCCCTTGCGCGCCGCGAAGAATACGAGCGCCGGGTCGATGTCCCCGCAGCGGGTCCCCATCATGAGCCCTTCGAGCGGCGTCATCCCCATCGAGGTGTCGACCGACTCGCCGTTACTGATGGCCGCTATCGAACTGCCGTTGCCGAGGTGGGCGGTGATGACGCGCAGTTTCGCGAGCGGCTTTTTAAGGAACTCGGCCGCCTGCTGCGCCACATAGCCGTGCGAGGTGCCATGGAAGCCGTACCGGCGCACTTTGTACTTCTCGTACCACGAATGGTCTATCGGGTACATATAAGCGTAGTCGGGCATCGTCTGGTGGAACGCCGTATCGAAACAGCCACCATGGAACGCGCCGGGGAAGAGTTTCTGGCAGGTCTTGACGCCGGTGATGTTGTGGGGATTGTGGAGCGGCGCGAGGTCGTTGCATTCGGTCATCTTCTCGAGCACATCCTCGGTGACGACCACCGACGAATGGTAGAATTCGCCGGCATGGACGAGCCGGTGCCCGATGACGCCGATGTCGGCCTTGTCGCGGATGATGTTCTTGGCGGTCAGCAGTTCGAGTATCGTGGCGAGGGCGACCTCATGGTTGGGAAGCGGCAGTTCGCGCTCCACCTTCTCGCCGGTCCCTTCTATCTTGAGCGACACGATGCCCATCGGCAGGCCGATCTTCTCGGCGATCCCCTTGCCGACGACGCTCTCGTCCTGCATGTCGAAGAGTTGGTACTTGATCGAGGAACTTCCGCAGTTGACGACGAAGACTTTCATGGGCGACCTCCTTGCGCGGTTTGAATGTCAAAGCACTTCACCATAACGGCCGCCTTCCCGTTTGGCAAGAAAAATAGGGGGACCGCGGCAACGGGGCCGAAAACTTGCCTATCGGGGCGGTCGGCGTTACATTTTCCGGCAACCGAAGGAGGGAATCTCTCATGACGGACCGGAAGCCCAAGATCGTCGTCGCCCGTCACACCCCGTTCCTCGTGACGGGGCTCACCGACCTTTTCGATGGGAAAGGAAACCGGCTCGAGGTGAAGCCGGTCATGGCGCTCTGCCGGTGCGACGAATCGAAGAGGTTCCCCTACTGTGACGGGGCGCACGCCGAAAAAGGGCTCGACTGCTGTAAACTGCCCGAACGGCCCAAGGACAAGATGCGCGACTATGTCGGCAAACAGATCACGGTCCACTTCAACCTCGGCGTCTGTTCGCACCACGGGTACTGTCTCGAACTCGAATCGGTGTTCGACCTCAAGAAACGGCCGTGGATACAGCCCGACAACGCGACGGTCGAGGAGATCATCAAGACCATCGAGCGCTGTCCGAGCGGCGCGCTCGCCTACACCATCGACGGGGTCTATCACGACCGGCTTGAGCGACCACCGGCGATAAAAGTGACCAAGCGCGGGCCGTTCGAGATAACGGGCGGCATCGAACTGGAGACCGACGACGGATCAAAACCGCAATGCGACGAACACTACTGCCTCTGCCGGTGCAACAAGACCAAGAATCAGCCCTTCTGCGACGGCTCGCACCTGCCGAAGAAACTGATAGGATCGGAGAACTGACCGTCAGCCGTTAGCGGGAGTATCGGCCCGGTCATCATCCTCTTCAGCGATATCGCGTCCGTCCTCTTCGTTCTGCACGATGGTCTTGAGTATCGCCGACACCTTGTCGTTGATGTCGAGATCGCCGTCGTAGAACTGCGACACGATGGGCATGTTGAGTTGGTCTTTGAGTTCGAGGAAGAGCGAACTCGTGATGGTCCCGGGCATGCACCCGAACGGCGCGGCGTTCACCACCATCCGTGCCCCCTGCCGCGCGAACAGTATCGTCCGCCCGACGGTCAGTATCGCCTCGCCCGAGAAGTCCATCGGCAGATATTTCTTCCCCTCGTCGAGCACCTCTTTCATGTGCGGTTCGTGCCGGTCGGCGAGCAGACGGTCAACCAGTTTATAATAACTTTTCTCGGTCTGGAGGAAATAGAGGTTCTTCATGAGCGACTCGCCGGTGCCGAACAGCGAGAAGCCCTGCTGTTTTGACATGTAGTCCTGCAGGTGCATCGTATAGGATACCCATTCGTGGATGGGCGACAGCCACGCCTCGCCGCCGTTGCGCTCGATGACGCGGATCACCTCGCCGTTGGCGAAGCGGTTGCACCGGACATAGATCTCGCCGACGATGCCGACGAGCGGCCGCTTCTCGTGGCGGCGCGGCACCCGCACGAAATCGTCCACGATGCCGGGAAGGATGTCGCGCAGGTCGGTCCCCTTCTCGAGCCCGTCCTCGAGTTTCCTCAGGCTCTTTTCGAACAGTTCGTCGGTGTCGCCCGGCGTCATTTCGTAGGGGCGCACCTTGGTCGTCATCTTCATGAGGATGTCGCCGGCGTAGATGCCGTGGACGATGGCGCGCCGCGTCTTGTCCTCGATGCCCTGATAACTGTTGACCGACGAGGGGGCCAGTATCTCGATGTTCTCGTGCCCTTCGTTCCAGAATACCTTGCGCTCGAGCAGATTATACTGGCCGAACCGGCACGGACCCTCGGCGGTCGGCATGAAGAGTATGTGGCGCGTCCCGTGGTTCTCCTGCGCCGCCTTCTTGAGCATCCCCCCGATCGTGAGCGTCATCGGCAGACATTCACAGCCGCGGGTGGACCGTTTGCCGAGCAGGAGGTCCTCCTCGTTCTCGGTCGGTATCGCCTGAGACTCGAACCCGGCCGACCGGAACGCGGCGGCGAACATGCGCGACACCGATTCGTGCATCGGCGGTATCCAGACGATCCCTTTCTTGGGATCGACCGGGCGCGTCGCGGTGAACACATCGGGCATCGTCGGCTTGCCGGCGCGCTTGAGCCCGCCCTTCTTGCGGAAACTCTTCACCACATCCATGAACGCCTCGACGCGGGTCCGGTAGCCGCCGTCGGAATCGTGCTCGTCGAGTTCCAGTATCAGCATCGGCTTCCCTTTCATCTCCTCCTCGACATAACTCAGGAGGAACGAATCGGGGCCGCAGTTGAAGTTGGACAGATAGATCGCGAACATATCGTCGGTCGCGCGCACCTTCTTGGCCGCCGCCACTATCTTCTGGCCGTAGTTCCAGAACACATTGAAGTAGTTGCTCTCGGAGAGCGCCGGCACATCGAGTTCCAGCGCGTCTATCGGCACCACATCGTACCCCATCGACGCGATCGCCTCGGGGATGCCGAGATTCACGCCGCGGTCGTGGATGTTGTAGGGACGCCCGATGATGACGAACACCGGCTTTTTCTTCGCCAGACGGTCGGCGGCGAACTCCTCGCCGCTCTGCCGGATACCGGCGTACAACGCGCTCCAACTTTCGTAGGCAGCGGCGAACGCCTTCTCGACCGCGCGCCGGGTGACCGGCACTTCGCCCTTTATCGCGTCGTGGAGCATCTTGGCGACCCGTTTGTCGGGCAGGCGCAGATCGATGACCGGCGTCATGAACCGGATATCGCCGCGGCCGCTCCGGTCGGCGAAGGAGCGGATCACCGAGGGACTGCTCTCGACATAGGGACAGAAGAAGGCAAAGGCGGTATTCATCTGCTGTTTGTCGCTGATGTAGTACGGGTGGAACACGAGCGCGTTCCGCTTGAACAGGTCGACCGCGTGGCCGATGGCGACCTTCGCCGGGTAGCAGAAATCGCCGGTGGCGAGCCGCGCCGCCTCCTCGCGGATCGGCGTCGTGCTGTAGAGCGCCGACAGTTGCGTCTCGTAGCCGAGCAGCGCGAAGAACCGCCGCCACAGCGGATAGTAGGTGTGGTTGACGAGCGTATGCGGCAGATGGACGACCCCCTTCTTCTTCGCGGGGTCGAGCGCCGTCTCCTTGCGGTAGAACTGCGCGTTGCGGGAACGGAATGCTTCGTACTCGGGCAGTTCGCGCCGTTTTTCCTCCGACGGGTCGCGGCCGCACATGTAGCCCCACGAGAAACTCCCGCCACCGTCACGGGTGATGGTGTTGATGCGGCAGTAGTTGGTGCAGAGTCTGCAGGTGTCGGTACCGGTCGTCACGGTCACGGTGGCGGCCTGCGGCCCGATGAAGCGGCTCGCCGCACCTTCGGTCTTTTCGAGCGCGACCTGCGCCGCGCCGATGCTTCCCATCACATGGCAGAACGGCGATACGACCACCTCGACCCCGAGCAGGTTCTCGATGGCGGCCACGAGCCCCTTGTTGCGCGCCGTCGCCCCCTGAAAATAGACCTTCGCGCGGTTCACCGGCCGGTTGCCGACCACCTTGGTGAGATAGTTCTGGATGACCGAATAGAGCACCGCCGCGAGCGCCTCCTGTTTGCTGTAGCCCTGCTTGAGGATGGCACGGAGGTCCTGCTCCATGAAGACGGTGCACCGGTCGCTCGTCACCGGCGGCGCGAGATGTTCGGTCACCGGCCCGATGCGGTCGAGCGTGTAGCCGAGTTTGCGCGCCTGTTCCTCGACGAAACTGCCGGTCCCCGCCGCGCAGACATAATTCATGTTGACATCGGCCACCAGCCCGTCCTCGAGCCGGATGTACTTCGCGTCCTGCCCCCCGATCTCGAATATCGTCTCGGCGTCGGGATAGAAGAAGGCGGCCCCGGTGCCGTGCGCCGTTATCTCGTTGACTATCGTGTCGGCGCCGAACACCTCGCCGACCAGTTTGCGGCCGCTTCCGGTCGTGCCGAACGCCGAGACCGTAGCGGAATGATCGCCGACGATGCGGTAGAACGCGCCGAATATCCGGCGCGTCGCGTCTATCGGGTCGCCCGCCGTCTTGCGGTAGATGTCGAACAGCGGCTGGAGCGACCCGGCGTCGAGCACGACCAGTTTGGTGCTCGTCGAGCCGATGTCGAGCCCGAGAGCGAAACTCTTCACCCCGTCGAGCGGCCGGTGCCGCCGTATCTCGTTGCCGTCGGGGTCCACCTCGGGAAGCGCCAGTTTCGGATAGGAACTCTTGTGCAGGGTGAGCGCCGGCATCTTCTTGACATACCGGTCGAGTCCTTTTTTGGTAAGGTCCAGTTCGTCGCGCGGCGTTCCCGGCACCTGCGCCGCCCCCATCGCGATGAAGGCCTCGGCGTGCTTCGGGATGATCCACTCGACCCGGGGATACAGTTTTTTCAGCCATTTGACCACTTCGGCGTTCAGCGATACCCCGCCGATGAGGACGATGGGGCCGTACAGCTCCTCGCCGCGGAACAGCGTGTTCATCGCCGAGATGACCAGCGACTTGCAGAGTCCCGCCCACATCTCGTCGCGCGACCGCCCCTCCTGCTGATGGTGGATGAGGTCGCTTTTGGCGAAGACGGTGCACCGGCTCGCCACGAGCGGCGGATCGTCTATCCCCATCTCGCCGGCGCTCTCGATGTCCATTGCGAGCCGCTCCGCCTGCTCTTCGAGGAACAGCCCGGTCCCGGCGGCGCACAGCGCGTTCTTCACGATATCCACGATGCGCCCGTCCTTGAACGCGTAGAGCGTCAGCGACGAGCCGCCGATGTCGATGAGCCGCAGGAACCCCTCTCTTGCCAGATCGGCCCGTTCCACGCCGCGCAGCACCGCGAGACTTTCCTCGACCGGCTCGATGCCGGTCATCTCGGCGAATTCCTTCGCCCCCTTGCCGGTGAACGAGAACCGCGCCTCCTTATCGCATTCGGCCATGAACGATGAGAGGTGTTCGAATATGCGCCCCCCGTGGCGTCTCCGGAGGACGACGCCCCCCTGCTGGAGCGAGTGGATCGTCAGGAAGGTGGATCCGATGTCGATGCCGAAATTCTTCATCTCAACCTCATTCTAGTGATAAAGAGAACCGTAAGCGCGAGGACTATACCGACGGCACATGGCCATTTCAACTTTTTTAATTGTGCGATTGCGCACCGGCATGTCGAAAGGATGTTTTTGCCTTTTCAATAAAAACGGGGCATACTGGGTACCAAACGGGCCGAACGGCGTTAACGGAGGTGTGCCATGTGTCGTGAGCGGTTGGGTATCGTCCTGATAACTTTGGTCTTCTTCGCGCTTTCCTGCTCCGAAGAAAAAGAGACCGGCGATGAGAGCGCCTGCGGCGGGACCTGCTCCGACATCGCGACCGCCGCCGAACTCACTGCGGCGCTCGCGGGCGAGGAGCCCTGCCTGTGCCTGCTCGAAGGGAACTACGAAGGGGAATTCCTGATCAAAAGGCCGCTCACGCTCAAGGGCGAAGGGGCGGGAAAAACCATCATCGCCTCACAGAGCGACACGCCGCTCACCGTGCGCGGATCGGGCAATGTGAACATAGCGGACATCGGCGTCAAACTCGAACTCGCGGCGCTCGCCGAGACCCCCGCCCTGCGGGTGGAGGCCAGACTGCCGGGACCCGAGGAGCCCGGCGATGTCATTCAGAATGTCGCCGTTTCTAATGTCGCGGTCTCTTCCAAGAACGGCGGGGGTATCCGCGTGACCGACACCATTAACTTCTCATTGACCAACGCCACGGTCACCGCCGACGCCAAGGGGATCGTCCTGCTCGACTCGACCGTTGCCACACTGTCGGGCGTCACGGCGCAGGACTGCGGCCGGATGGGCGTCGCCTTCGCCCATTTCGCGCAGGGGAGCATCGTCAACTCGACCCTTCAGCGCAACGGTTACACCGGTCTCTGGATACAGGACACCGCCAAGGTCCATGTGGCCGATTCGACCATCAAGGATAACGCGCTGGCGGGCATCAATATCGTTAATTCCAAGAACATCCTCATCGAGAACAGCGAGATAGTTTCGTCGAAGGAAGTGGCCGGTAAAGAGGGCGCCGACGGCATCGTGGTCTACACCCCGGAACTGGCGGGCGACCCCATCATGGCGGGCGACCCCATCATGCAGCGCGCCTTCACCCTGCTCAACTCGACCGTCAAGGATCATCCGCGCGCCGCCCTCATCTTCGACGGCACCGAGGCATCGACCGGCAAGGAACTCAGGAACATGCTGTTCAGCGGCGTCACGATATTCCGGATGGATTACGGTGTCGTCTTCCAGAACGGTCTCGCCCCCGAGAGTTTCGGCGGGAACTCCGACGCGGTGAGCGAGGATTACTCGGACGGCTATGAGACGGGCGTCTCCGATGTCGACACGATGAACAGCGGCTCCGATGCGGCGGCCATCGGTGATGCCGAACCGGCCTCCGACGGCGAGATGCCCGATGTCGACACCCCCCCCTCCTCCGGCGACGGGGCCCTCGATATACCCAGCGAAGAAGAGGAATTCTGATCACATGCCGGTGACCGGCGCATGAGAACGGCGATACGCTATTTTTCGGGGACCGGCAACACCGCGTGGCTCGTGGACCGGCTGAAGGAGGCGCTCGAAAAGCGCGGACTGCCGGTCTCCACGGGGCTCATCGGCATCGACGACGACCCCCGGATAGACGAAGGCCCGCTCTCTCTTGTGCTCTGCTTCCCCGTCTACGCGCTCGATGCCCCGCCTCTCGTACAGCGGTGGGTGGAACGGATACCGGCGGGCGAAGGGAGAACGGCGATCGTCATCCGATCGCCGGGCGACCCCTTCTTCAACGGCGGCACCACCCGCACAATGCGTCGCCTGCTTGAACGGCGCGGCTGGCGGGTCGTGATCGAACGGATGATCGTGATGCCGCCCAATGTCTTCTACCGGGCGAGCGACGATCTCGCGGCGCTCCTGCTTGCGGCGGCGCGACGCCGCATAGAACACCTCGCTGACGACATCAAAGAGGGCCGGACGCTCCTTGAGGACACCGGGAACACCGTCAACGGGTCGTCCTCCGCTTTTAACGGCCTGTTGGCGCGTTACGGACACCGGTTCGGTCATGACCTCCGGGCGACCGCCGCCTGCACCCGGTGCGGGCTCTGCGTCCGCGAATGTCCCGCCGGCACCATCACGATGACCGACGACGGCATCCGGTTCGGTGATCGTTGTCAGGTCTGCCTGCGCTGCATGGCGCGCTGTCCGGTGCGGGCCATCATCCCGCTCGTGTACCGGAGTTTCCCGGTGCGCCCCTACGATCTCGCCGCGCTCGACGCCGCCGGACCGGAAGGGAAAAGGCCGCGGAATTGGTTCGAACGGCGGTACCGGAGCTACCTCGACCGCTCGTAAGGCGCCTCGCTAACGATACCAAAAAGAAAAAATCCTTGCCAAAGAGAAGGACCGTGTTATCTTTTTTCAAAACCGAGCGGAGAGGGGCCCCATGTCTTTCGCTAAACTATTGTTGCCTATCACGGCGATCGTTCTGTTCTTCGCCTGTTCTTCACCCAAAGAGAACCCGACGGCCGACGGCGACCAGTTGGTGGTGACCGACAACGATCAGACCGATCAGGCGGACCCGTCAGATCAGGCCAATGACGCCCTCCCGTCCGCCGACGACGATATCGAGATACCCGACGACTATGTCAAGCCGGTCACCTGCGGCAACGATGTCACCGACGCCGGCGAGGCCTGCGACGGCGACGCGAAGGACTGCACCGAGGTGAACGGCGGGTACACCGGCGGCTTTGCGGTGTGCCGGGAGGACTGCTCCGGCTACGACACCTCGACCTGCTCCGGGGAGCCCGAACCGGATAACGCACCCAACGACGACGGGACCGGTCTCGACGACGAAGCGACCGACGCCGACGCGACGCCCGATCTTGCACCCGATGTGGATATGAATGTCTGGCCCGAATGTGCGCAAGACGGCGACTGCGGCTCCTCCACCCGCGCCTGTTACCAAGGGATCTGCCGTGACAAATGCACGCTCTATATCAACGATTGCGATTGGAAACCGTCGGGCAACATCTGTTCCGGCGGGCTGTGCGTCGAATGCCTGAAGGACGGCGACTGCCCGGGCACCCGCTATACCTGCGACACGACAAAACTCATCTGCGTCGATAAACCGTTCGATCCGACCAAGACCAAGATCGGCGTCTTCTACCACACATGGCACTGCCCGTCGGCGGCCGAGGTGCACGATGTATCGAAGTGCCTTGAGCAGAATTCATGGCCGGACTGGCCGTCCGATCCGAATGTCCAGACCTCCTTCTGGTGGGCCGAACCGCAGGACGGGTACTACTGTCTGACGAACAACACCGCGCTCCTGACCAAACATGCCGAGATGCTGCGCGACATGGGGACCGACTTCGTCTTCGTCGATGTGACCAACCACAACTACAACACCAGTTCGCTCTGCATCAACCCAGAGGGGATGATAGTCCAGCCCTTCACCTCGCTCGTGAATGTCTGGAAAACGATACCGGGCGCCCCGAAGATCGTGCCGTGGGTCCCGGTCTCCGACTGCCCGACCTATTTCCCGGCGGGTCAGTGCACCCATCCCGCCGACACCTATATCGTCTACACGCTTCTCGACATCCTGAAGGACACCGGGATGACCTTTGACTATCAGGGGAAACCGCTGCTCATCGTCACCGAGAACGATACCTATCCGGTCAGCGAATCGAAACTGTCGGCCCTTTCGGCGAACTACACCATCCGCAAGATGTGGGCGTTTGAACCGGCCGGCACCGCAAAGTGGAGTTACCTCGAACGGTGCCCCGAATCGCCGCTCGAAGCGAGACCCTGCGCCCAGCGGATATCGGTGTGGAACGGCACACCGGAGCAGTTGCCGATCGCGACCGCTTACGGCGCCGACTACATGAGCCACACCAATACCGCGACCCCGAAATATGAAGGGAAGACCTTCCGCAAGCAGTTCCAAGCCCTGCTCGACAACCCCGAGGTGCCGATCGCGCTCGTCACCGGCTGGAACGAATGGATCGTCGGCCGGTGGAAATGCGGCGCTCCGGCGTGCGACTGTGCCAACTCGTTCGACGCGACCTACGGCTGTTTTCTCGATCAGTACACCTACGAATACAACCGCGACATCGAACCGGCCAAGAACGATCCGCTCGGCGATTATTACTACCGGCTGGTCAAGTCCTGCATCGCGCTGTTCCGCGCCGGCGGCCGGTGCGACGCCAACCACGAAAACGACCTCTGCTGCAAGGACTATTAGGACCGCTCCCCTCCCCCGATTTGCATTTCGTGACGACCGCGCTACAATGGCGGCGGACCTTTTTATGGGGAGGGGACCATGAACGGATTCAAACAATTCTGGAACAAGCGCGCGAAATTCGAAAAGTGGCTCATTGTCATTGGTCTGCTGGCGCTGATCGGAGTTTTCGCGGCACCGTTGGCGATGCCGCACTCGGTGCGGAAAGGGACGGTGGACGGCGGCATATCGGCGCCCGCCAAGGTGCTCCGCGTGCATGACACCGGCGCGAATCTGATGGCAGGCACCATCGTGGCGGTCGACTTCGCCGTGACCGACAAGGCGGGGAAGGAGTTCCCCGTGACGCTCCGGATGCCAATGTCGGCCGTCAGGACGCACGACCTGAGAACGGGGAAGGCGGTGATCGTCAGATACGACGAAGATGACCACACCAAGGTCGAACTGGTAGCGGAAAAATAACCTCTTGACATTCTCCGCGAAAAACGAATGGTCAACCGTAGCCGCTTAATCCCGCCACCGGCGGGTGCGGCTGTTCGCCGGCCTCATTGACAAGCACACATCCGGGCATATAATCGCTCCACCATGACGACGACGATGCCACACACCGAAGAAAGAACGCATCCCCGGATGTCGGTCGACGAGATATTGACCTCCATCCTGCGCGGCGCCGCCAAGATACTCGGCTGCAACTCCGCCAACCTGCTCATCTTCAACCCCGCACGCCAACGCATCAAGGCACAGGTCGGCATCATCGTGTCAGGCAAGGAAAAGGAACTGCGCGGCGTCGAAAAGTTCTTCGGCGTCTCGCTCGCCGACGCCGAATTCACCTTCTCACAGGCACGCGACACCATCATCTACCGTTCGTGGAAGGAACGACAGGTCATCGAGGCGGCCAACCTCGTCGAACTGGCCGGCGGCGCCTTTTCGTCGCTCATACTCAAAGGGATAGACACCCTCATAGGGCATCACCGGTTCATCGCGGTGCCGGTCGCCGGGCCGGTGAACATTTACGGCGTCATCGTTTTCGAGAAGAACGGCGCTCAGCCTTTCAGCCCGCAACAGCGCGAGATACTCATCGGCTACGCCCGGCGCATCGGCGAGATCATCGAGAACGACACCCGCAGTTCCATCCTGCAGGAACGGCTACTGGAAAGCGATGAGTTGCTCGCGCGCCGCGGGAGCGCCGTCCAGAACCAGTTGCTACAGATAGCGCTCGGCGAATCGGCGCCGGCCCTGCTCCTCGACACCGATTTCCGCATCACCTCCTGCAACGACGCAACGCTCACGCTCCTCGGGTATGCCGAAAGAGACCTGATCGGTCGCGATATCGGCACGCTGTTCCCGCCGAGCCAGAATATCCACACCATCCTCAACCACCAGTTCCTCTTCTTTTCCGACGGTCGTTACGAGGAGGCGGCGGCCGTCCTGACCAAGGAGGGAGAGCACCTCCCCTGCACCATCGAGGCGCTCCTGCTCGCCGACGAGAAGGGGCATGTCGTCGGCTTCATGATGCTCCTGCGGCGCGCGGCGGAAAAACGCCCGGTCGCCTCGCGCGACGAATTGCGCCGGCAGGAACGGCTCGCCAGCATGGGGGAGATGGCGGCGCAACTCGCCCACGAGATACGCAACCCCCTGCTCGCCATCGGCGCGACGCTCGAATCGCTCGCCGCCGATCGGGATGCCCCGATACTCGCGACGCTCTCCCACGAGATACAGCGGCTCGACATGATACTCAAGGACTACCTCTCACTCGCGGTGCGGCAGAACGCCACGGTCGCCCGCACCGACCTTTCCCTCGCCATCACCGAGGTGCGCGATCTCCTGCAGGGGATGCAACGGCGCGGCGACAAGACCATCACGCTCGACACACCGCCGGAACTCTGGACGCTCGCGGACCACGAGGGGATGAAGCATGTCCTGTTCAACCTTATGCTCAACGCGCTGGAGGTCAGCCCCTCCCGCGCGACCGTCACCTGCCGTGCCACTGCCGACGATGAACGGATAACGATAACCGTGGACGACGAAGGCCCGGGACTCCCCGACGGGGACGGCGACCTGTTCGCCCCCTTTTTCACCACCAAGAAGAACGGCACGGGACTCGGGCTCACGGTATGCAAGAAGATAGTCGAGACCCACGGCGGCGCCATCCGGCTCGATAACCGGCCCGAAGGCGGGTGCCGCGCCACCGTATCGCTTCCTCGGAGGTCATCGCCATGAACGAACGATCCCCTCTCGCCCCCTTCCGCGTCCTTGTCGTGGACGACGAGCAACTCTTCGCGCAGGCCATCGGTCGTGAGGTCGAGCGGCTCGGCGTCGCATGCGATCTCGCATACACCGCCGCCGACGCGCTCCGCATGGCCGAACTCACCACCTACCAGCTGTTCCTGCTCGATCACAAACTGCCCGATGACGACGGCATCCGCATCATCCCACTCATCCTGTCGCGCCAGCCGGCGGCGGCGCTCGTCATGATGACCGCCTTCGAGACGATACCGAACGCGGTCGCGGCGATACGGCAGGGAGCCGAGGACTATCTGGTGAAGCAGACCAACCTGAAGCCGATCGTGGAAAAGGTGAAGGAGGTCCGGAGCCGCGTACAGGCGCGGGAAAGCCGGAAAGGGTGGGACGATCACGAGCGCTCCGGGCTAATCGGCGACTCACCCGCGATACTCCGCGCGATCGCCGAGATGAAGAAGGTCGCGCAGAGCCCGCAGACCACCGTGCTCCTCACCGGGGAATCGGGCGTCGGCAAGGAGGTCGCGGCACAGTATCTGCACCGTCTCTCCTGCGGCGAGAACGCGCCATTCATGCCGGTCGACTGCGTCGCGCTACCCGCCACGCTCATCGAGAACATCCTGTTCGGCCACGAGAAGGGAGCCGTCGCCGGGGCCGACCGCGCGGCAGATGGCGTTCTCGCCAAGGCGGGCGCCGGCACCGTGTTCCTCGACGGGATAGGCGAACTGGGCACCGAACTGCAGGGGCGCCTGCTCCGCGTGCTCGAGACCCGCACCTTCAACCGGACCGGATCGTCGCAGGAGGAGCCTCTACGCTCCCGCATCGTCGCCTCGACCCACCGCGACCTATCGGAACTGGTCGCCGAAGGCAGGTTCCGCTTCGACCTTTCCCAGCGCCTCGCGGTGTTCCCCATCGCCATCCCGCCGCTCAGGGAACGACGCGAGGACATCCCGTCGCTCACGCGCCACTTCATCGAATTCACCGCGCAAAAACTCGGCCACCCCTCCCCCCTACCGCTCTCGGCCGAGATCGATGAGATACTGCGGAACTACGACTACCCCGGCAATGTGCGGGAACTCAAGAACATCATCGAACGGGCCATGGTGCTCGCCGACGGGGCACCGCTCGGCGCGAGGCATTTCCCCGAACGGATACAGCGCATCCCCGTCTCGTCGTTCACCATCGGATCACGCAAGAACGAGGTCCCGGTGGATTTCATCCCCGGCGTCGATTCGCTCGAGACGCTCGAGAAGAAGATGATAGTCAACGCGCTCCGGCAGACCAAGGGGGCCCGCTCGGCCGCCGCCGAACTGCTCGGCATCAGCCGGTTCCAACTTCTGCGCCGCATCGAGAAATACGGACTCGGCGATACCGGCGAGGAGTGAGCGGATCACTCAACGAGAAAAATCTCTAGTTGACCACGATAGAGATATTTGCCGATTGCGTGCCGAACCATTCGTAAGTATCCCTGACCATTTTCCATTGGAAATTATAGGTACCGGGGGTTCCGGGAGCGGTAACATCGAAGTTAAATGTCTTACTTTGTTCGGGCTGGATCACCTCCGCCCCTAGTCCAACCCGGGTAAATCCCCATGTGCTGTTATCTTGAGGATTCTGGGAACCCAAACCGTATTTATCGGAACTACTCCATGTCGTGTTGCCCGTGTTCTGGAAAGTGACCGAGACCCCATAGATAAGACCCGCTTGCATGGAAGACGGCACACTTTGCGAAATAAAAACGGCATTGTTGTACGGGTGCGCCTGGCAGTGAACATCACAACCGTCACCTGATATGGTGTTCCCGTCGTCGCACTCCTCGTACAGGTCAAGGTCACTATCGCCGCAGTGGGGAAGACGACAGTCATTGGTGCAGCCATCACTATCATCCGTATTGCCGTCATCGCACTGTTCGAAGCCGTCAAGGGCTCCGCTCGCGATCTCCTGGGCCGTCAATGCTCGATCATAGATGCGGACCCTGTCGATACGACCGTTGAAGAATCCGTAGTCGCCCCCCCCCGACCTTGTGGGGGGATACACGATGGGACGGGGAGAGGTCAGCCCGGTCCTGACCAAAACACCGTTCACATAAATACGCGGCTGTTTTGCGGTATAGGTCATGACCAGGTGCGTCCATTCGGTGCTACTGATCGTGCCGGCATACACCGCGAGAGGAGGCATATACATTTCTCCATGTTCGTAGACAGAAACCCCATTCGTCCCGATCGATATACCCACCCCGGCATTCTCCGCCTTATGTTCAGGGACGAACACATACTTCTGCCCACTGCTTCCGCTTGTTCCAGTGGTCGATTCGGCATCGATCTCATGCGACGCTATCGGCCTGACCCATGCCGCAATGGTGAAATCGTTTGACGGCGTATCGGCGTAATTCCACTGGATATAATCGTTCTCCCCATCGAAATAAAGGGCATTGCCCGAGTACCCCGCCGTCACCCAAGAGGCACCGTTGATCACGCCATGGTTCTCATTCCCTGATGTGTCGTATAGGGTTGTACCGGCCCCCTCGTCAAGATCCAAGCGCAGGGACTCTTCCTCATAGAAATAGGAATCTCTTCTTACGCCGTCACCGCAGAACGCCGGTTTACAGGCGTTCGTACAGGCATCTTCATCGTTTGTATTGCCATCATCACATTGTTCCCCGAAATCCGTTATGCCGTTGCCACAGAGGGTTGTAACAAAACTAAAAACTTGCTCTTCTTCCAGCGGATTGCCCGCAAGATCAGCGATGTTCGTCGTTACCGTTACCACATATTGGGTACCATGATCGAGGGGCGCTATGGGCGTCAATAATGCCGCGTGGTCGACCGAGCGATAAGTTACCGTCGCCGGCACCGAGAGTCCTCCCATCTTTTCCAGCAAGAGATTCTCGGCGGTCACCGTATCGTTTTCGATGGCCTCGCTGAAAACTATTGTTACTACAACATCGACCAAGACCTTTGTTGCATCGGCCGCAGGATCAGTGCTCACTATCCAAGGAGGAGTTTCATCCGCCGGATCCGTATCAGACACGATCACTGCATCGTCGCTTTCAAGGGTATCATCGGTCAAAAGAACATCTTCTTCCACAGGCAAGGCGTCGTCACTCGGGACCTGCGCATCATCATAATTTTCACTTTCGTTATCCACCGGGGCACCATCATCGGCATCAGGCCTGTCCTTATCGACAGGAGCAGTTTCGTCTACCGACTCATCCTCATCAGGCTCTTCTTCATCGTCGGATACCGACAGGCTATCGCTGGCCTGATCCTTGTCGGGGAATAATTTATCCCACTCTATGGTGTTCGGCTTGGTACAACCAAGTAAAAATACAGCTAGAGCGAGAAAAACATTACGCGCGAGAAAGAGGACTTTCACGGCAACCTCCCTAATGGTCTGCATGCACAAATTAACTGGCCAACATGTGCATTGTTCTTCGCGTCACCTCTCTCCTAGAAAGATATCCGGATATTGGGCCGGTTGCTGGTAACGGTCCCGGCGGTGGTCGGCGGCGAAGTATCCTTTTGCCAGTATTCATGTTGACTCGTGGCCGTGGAATAGCGAACCGCCGGAGGAGTTGCGGATTGGTCTCCATATCCGGTCCCTCCGCCATAGATCTGCTCCACAAGAACCAGAAGGTTTGATGTGTTGCTGTAAGAGAATGTCGGAGAGAGCGTGAAATCGAGCCAGGCATTCGCGGGAGAAATGCCGGCGGTCGTGGCATTGTAGACCAATGTCGCCCCCGTCGTCAGTGTACTCCATGTGGATGAGGTCAAGGTGGAGGCAGAGGTTTGTTTGAGATATATTTTCGTAGCACGGGAGTAACTGGAGGTAGTTGTAGGATACCACGCCAGTTTCTTGATGGTTGCCGAAAAGCCTATCTCGGCCGAAGTATATATGGCCGCCGAATAGACATAGGAGTAGTAGGTGTTCAGCGGATATCCTTGGGTGGTTGTACCAGTACCGATTATGACCGGCAAAACGGCGCAGACGGATGGTGTGCCGGAGCAGGTCCAGCCCGCCTCGACCTGACAGATACTGCTGCAACCGTCACCGTTAGCAACATTGCCCCCGCCTTGGTCGCATGTTTCTCCACCACAGATATACCCATCGCCACAAACATTCCCGGTATTGGTCATGCAATTGTTGTGGCAGGAGTCACACTCGTTAGTGTTGCCGTCGTCGCACTGTTCTCCCGGTTCGGTGGTTCCATTGCCGCAGAAGAAACACTGCGAGGTGTTGAAAGATAAGCATCCGGCATTACAGGAGAGTGTGCCGCCGGTGAAACGGGCCGGGTAAGTGATGGTCACCAGTCCGTCGCCCGAACGAACACCGTTCGTCAATGCACCATCGCTCGGGATGAAGGAGGTGTTGATGTACCCGGAGCCGCCGCCACCACCTTTATCATCATCGTATGCGCTATCAGGAGTTACGCCTCCACCACCGTAGTAACCGCCACCACCGCCGCCACCATATCCCGTGCCATAATCGGCATTGTAAACTGATGTTCCGTTACCGCCATAGCCGAACCCGCCGCAGACCGATCCACAGGCGGTCGGGGACCCACCAATACCACCGGTGCCGTAAGTGCCGCTGCCATTACCGCCTGAGGTGCCGCCGCCGGTGCCACCGGCGCAGGAGGTGCAACCGGCCGAGCCGCCGCCGCCCGCGATGATGATGACCGCGGGCTTGTTTCCGCTTAGGGTCGATAAAAGGCCCGAGACAGTGGCTATATGAGAAGCACCTCCGCCTTTGCCCCCCGACCAGCCAGCATTGCCGCCACCGTTGTAGCCGGTACTCTGGCCGCCGACATGGATATACAGTGTCTGGCCGGGTGTCACGGTAGCGGTCCCTGTCGCCTTACCGCCAAGACCGCCCGCGGCGGTACGAGCCATCCCCTGCGCACCCGATGCTTCTATTTGAATGTTGGTCACGCCGGCGGGTACGACCCATGCCTGTTCAGTGCCGGTGTAAGAGAAAGTGACCGTCGTTTGAAGGCCTCCCCCCGCCGGCCGAGTCGCACAGGATTCGCCGTTCAGGTTGGCGCCGTCGCATACCTCGGCACCGCACGCATGACCGTCGCCGCAGATGTTCCCGGTGTAGGTTGTGCAGTCGTTATGACAGGCATCGCAATCGTCGGCATTGCCGTCGTCGCACTGCTCACCGTTCGCTCCTTGCGTGATACCGTCTCCACAACGAAGTCCCAAACCGGTACAGGTGATACTGCAATGGTCATAATCGCCGTTCTGCTGACCATCATCACAGGTTTCACCCGGATCGACGACACCGTCACCACAGACCGCGCAAGAACAGGTAATGGTCACCAGTCCGTTTCCGGAACGAACACCGCCCGAGTTCGACTGATTCGTGCCGGCGTTGTAAGAGCCGCCGCCGCCACCGACACCTCCTTGGGCAGCTCCGCCGCCGCCGCCGCCGCCGCCATAACCGCCACCACCGCCAGATCCACGGTAATCAATACAACCAAGCGTGCAATACTCGTCGTAATAACCGCCGCCGCCGCCGCCGAATCCCCCATTGCCACTACCACCGCCGGATCCGCCAGCTCCCCCATTGGTAAAAGAGAGGCCTCCGTAAGATCCAATAGCGTTCCCCGCCAATCCACCACCGCCGCCGCCGCTATTTGTTACTCTTGTGCCGCCGTTCGGCCCGGCACCGCCCGCACCGGCTGTGGTGCTACCGCTTGCATTGATACCGGACTGACCGGTGGTTGCAGTAACACCCGCCGCGTTGCTTGAGCTATAGGAGTATGTGCTGTAATAGCCGCCGCCGCCACCGCCTGCAACGACAAGAGGCGTATTATTTGTGTAGGTGATGAAACTACCGCCACCGCCGCCACCACCACTGGTACCGGATGCTCCTTGTCCACCGATCAATATCTTCAGTTGAGTACCGACAGGCAAGTTGAAATCACCCCGCATTCGGGCTCCTAGACCACCCACATTGGCGCCGGTCGCTCCGCCCTGTGCACCATAGGCCTCGATGGTACAGATTCCTGTGGCCGGGACGGTCCAGTTAACAACGGCTCCGGTATAGCTGAAATTTTGAGTCGCAGTGCCTTTTGTGCAGACAGACGGCTCCCCAATGCAGATCCAACAGGGATCGACACCGCAGAATTTGTTGCACCCATCACCATTGAGAGCATTCCCGTCGTCACATTCTTCTTCGCCGCATAGGTGTCCGTCGCCGCAGACATTCGGAACGGCAACGGTACAGTCGTTGTGGCAGGCATCGCAATCATCGGCGTTGCCATCATCGCATTCCTCGAAGTCGCTCTGGAGTGCGCCGTCGCCACAATGCCCTCCGAAACTGGTCCAAGCATTGATGGGGCGATGGTACCCTGTTGCCCAAGAAGTGTCGGGGTGGTCAAGCATCTCGACCTGATACTTGAAGGGCCTGTTGGTTTTCTGTGTCTGCAAGGTCGTCAGCACCTGTTCGGTCGGACTGAACTGCCAGTCGCTTCCCATCCACTTGTAGCCCTGCTGGAGCGAGGGGTTGTGGTTAACGCGGTGCGCCGTTGCAGTTGCGTCTTCACAGGCGGCGGCGACTTCGGGTTCGCTCGTCTGATTGAAGTAAAAGTAATAGTGGGTGATCGGCGTCAAATCAGCGCCATAGACACTGACCACGCCATAGGTTTGATGCGACGGATCGTCATAGTCACAAGCCCAAGCCGCGAAACTGGTCAAAGAAAAGACATCAATGTTCCCGTGCGGCGCATATTTCGAGCAATTGGTCGCGCAGGTCGTTCGGCGATAAGTGGGCTGGCCTGTCCCGAGCGGTCCAAGCCCCCAATCCCACCCGGCCCAGTTGGCATCGACCCACGGCCTGTTGCCGACATCATTGTTCCCCGCGCCCAGATCACACCCCTCATGCGGAACCTGCGGCACTGAGTCGCCGCACCACTGGGCGGTTCCAACGGCCACGGTGCAGGTGCTGTTGCACCCGGCACATGAGGTCTGATCAAAAGCCCAATCGCAGATCTCGGTCTCGCTGTTGCCGTCGTCGCAGACCTCGGAGCACGAAGCGTCTATCTTTCCGTCACCGCAATAACGGGTCGCTCCCGACGACAGCGCGCAGTTCGCATCACAGACGGTACAGGAAAGTTCCCCGCACCCGCACAGCTCGGTCACGGTATTGTTGTCGTCGCACCCCTCGTACGGATCGAGATTACCGTCGCCGCAACGAGGAAGCAGACAGGCGTTGGTACAGTCGTCGAAATCATTCGCATTGGCGTCGTCGCACTGTTCCCCATGGGCGATATCGAGTATCCCGTCGCCACAGTAAGTGACCTCGCAAGGACCCGTCTCGCAGGATGCGCCGCACACCGTCTCGTTCGGTTCGGTAAGATCGTACTCACATTGTTCCGTCAGGGTGTTCCCGTCGTCGCATCCCTCCGTACCGCATTGGTAGCCGTCACCGCAGTAATTTGCCACCTTGTCTTGGCAGGTTCCCGAACAAAGATCACAGTTGCTCGTGTTGCTGTCGTCGCATTCCTCGCCGTTGTCGCCGTCTATGGTGCCGTCGCCGCAGTAGGTGACGAGACAGGGGACCGCGCCGCACGAACTACTGCAGACCGTTCCGTTCGGGACGGTGAGGCCGTAGGCGCATTTCTCGGTGACGGTGTTGCCATCGTCACACTGTTCACCGCCGCACTGGTAGCCATCGCCGCAGATATTCTCGCCGCGGATCGTGCAACTGGTCGTGCAGGTGTCGCAGTTATCGGCATTCCCGTCGTCGCATGCTTCGTAGTTTCCCTCCAATGCCCCCGCAGATATCTCCGCAGAAGTGAGGGCTCGGTTAAAGATACGGAATTTGTCAATTACTCCTTGTTGATATTTATCATGACCAACGCCGATATATCCAGTCGATCCAAGAGGAGTTGTTGTGAGATGAGTCCAATCAGTTCGCGTGACCTTTAAGGAACCATTAACATATGCGCTGATCGTGTTATTCGGTTTGCTCCATGTCACGGTTATACGCACCCATGTGTCGTCAACAAAAACTCCTGTTGCGGGAAAAGAGAGGTCTGTGGGACAACACCCGGAATCGGGGACTATACGGAAATAGAACTGGTTGGTGCTTCCCCACTGTTCTAGGATCATTATTTGTCCTGCTTGATTGCCCCAAGAACCTGGTGTTTTTGTTTGGAAAGACCCATGGTTTGTTCCATCTCCTCCACTCCATCCAGAGGGCTTTATCCAGTAGTCAATAGTTCCTTGTTGATTTGATAGTTCTGCGATCGGGACACCAAAATAGTCGTCCACACCCTCGAACGATAGGGCGTTCCCTTCGTACCCGGCGGTCCATGTGGCGCCGCTGATGGTCCCGTTGTTACCGTTGCCCGAGGCGTCGTACGCGGTCGATCCGGTCCCCTCATTGAGATCGAGCAGAAAAACCGCCCCTTCAGGCGCCTCCCATACCACCCCGTCGCCGCAGTAGTTCTCGGTGCAGTCGTTCTTGCATGCGTCGGTGTTCACTGCATTACCGTCGTCGCAATCTTCAACACCGATATTCAGATACCCGTCCCCGCAGATGTTGTCCCGGCAGTCGTTCCGGCACGCGTCGGTGTTGTTTCCGTTCCCGTCGTCGCACTGTTCGACCCACTCGGGGATACTGTTCCCGCACTTCTGGCAGACACTCGGCTGGGTCGCGGAACAGATCCACCCGTTCGCAGTATCCACCGTGCAGTCGCTCTTGCAACCGTCGGTGTCGTTCGTGTTCCCGTCGTCGCACTGCTCGTAGGCCTCCTTGATGCCGTTGCCGCACTTAAAGCATTGCGTCGGCACGGTGGCAAGGCAGGTCCAGCCGCCCTCTACCGCGCAGAGGGATGAGCACCCGTCGCCATTATTGGTGTTACGGTCGTCGCAGGCCTCACTGCCGGTCTTGTAGCCGTCGCCGCAGACGGTCAGGCCGCCCTTTTCGCACAGGTATTTGCGCAAGGTGGCATCTCCGCCCGTCTTGGCGTCCTGCCACTGCGGGGACACCTTGAGGGCCGCGTTCTCCCACCCATCGATGTTGTTCGGATCGCCGGGGTACCAGTTCGCATAGGAATAGGGGGTGCCGTCGAGCCAGCGCCAACCGGGCTGAATATTGTCCTTCAGTATCTCGAGAGCAAAGCCGCCCGCGTCGTCAGCGGCGACGCCATCCACCACGATGTAGTAGGAGCGTCCGGCCGTCATCGCGTAGGCGCCGCTCGCCTCAACCGCACCGTCGCCCGCCGCGTTGACATGGTTCCACACGCCATTGTGGATGTCGTGTATGGATAGGGTCGCATTGAACGAGGCCGCCTTGGGATATGCCTTGATGTAATAGTTCCCGGTGTTTGCCGGCGCGAACGCGAACACCATATCTGGCCCCGGATAGGCGACATGGTCGTTCGCCTTGCCGCCGGTGGAACCATGGTAGACGACATATGCCTGTGGGCGGGCCCAGACATATTCCGGGGAGGTGATCACGCCGGGTTGCGTGTTATACTCCTGCGTCAGGCCGATCCAGTACCAAGAGGCGCTGTCGCCGGCGCTCGGGACCGGGAAGACGGTGTGAAGGAAATCCTCTTCTCCGCTGTCGCTGAGCGATACCAGAGAGGCGCTGTAGGTCTGGCAGGTATCGTGCGCCGTGTTGAATCCGGCGGGCGTGTTGAAGTATTTGTAACAATGGCCACCGTAGTAATACCAGCCGTCGGCATACGCGCAGGGATTGTTCTTGCAGTTGCCGGTGCAGGGCTTGTTGTAGCCGTTATTCGAGGAGCCGTTGTCGCAATCCTCAACCCCGGTATTGATCACCCCGTCGCCGCAGACATTGTCGGTGCAATCGTTCTTGCATCCGTCGGTGTTCACATCGTTCCCGTCGTCACAGTCCTCCACGCCGCTGTTGACAAAACCATCAGGACAGATGTTGTTTTTACAGTCGTTCCGGCACCCATCGGTGTTTTTGTCATTCCCGTCGTCGCAATCCTCTCCATTGTCGCCGTCGGTGATCCCGTCACCACAATAGGTCACAAGGCAAGGAGAATTGCCGCACGAACTACTGCAGATCGTCTCGTTCGGAAGGGTCAGGCCGTAGAGACACTTTTCGGTCACCGCGTTCCCGTCATCGCATCCCTCCGGGGCACATTGGAAGGTGTCTCCGCAATAGTTCGCCGGCTTCGGATGACAGGTGGAGGAGCAAAGGTCGCAGTTGCTCGTGTTCCCGTCGTCGCAGTCCTCGGTGTCGCAGGTATAACCATCGCCGCAATAGTTCGCCGATTTTGTTGTGCAGTCGGCCCGGCAAGTGCTACAGTTCCCGTTCGCGGCGCCCAGATCGCATTTTTCGTTCCCCTCAGGTATACCATCACCGCACTTGGTGCATTTGAGGATGGAGGTATCCCACACATAGCCGTTCGTCCCGTCGCATTTGTAGCGGCACGAGGTTGCACTCCCCGTCGGATTGTAGGCGGTGATGCTGTCGGTCGGACTCCACGCGCCTCCGCTCCAAGTCTGGACATACTGGCTCACCGTGTTCCATACCGTTCCGGTTGCCGGCTTCGCCGCACAGACCCATGTCCGCGTGTTCGATACGCAGGCAGAGCCATCCCAATGATAGGCAGTGGCGCACTGGTACTCGCAGGTGTTTATATTCGCCGTGCCGTCGCCGTAGTAAGCGGTCGTCGGCGGCTGCCATCCGGTCGCGTCGGTGTAGGTCTGCGATATCGAGTATGCGGTCGTTCCGTTATAGAATACCGCATTAGCGGGAAGATCTGTGCAGGACTGGTTCGTCCGTGTGTTGATGCAGGCCGAGCCGCTCCAGGAGTAGTTCGCGGCGCACTTGTAGCCACAGGTACCGCTGTCGGGTATCGCGTCGTAGTAGGCGGTCGTCGGCGGCTGCCACCCGGTCGCGTCGGTGTAGGTCTGCGATATCGAGTATGCGGTCGTTCCGTTATAGAATACCGCATTAGCGGGAAGATCTGTGCAGGACTGGTTCGTCCGTGTGTTGATGCAGGCCGAGCCGCTCCAGGAGTAGTTCACGGCGCACTTGTAGCCACAGGTACCGCTGTCGGGTATCGCGTCGTAGTAGGCGGTCGTCGGCGGCTGCCACCCGGTCGCGTCGGTGTAGGTCTGCGATATCGAGTATGCGGTCGTTCCGTTATAGAATACCGCATTAGCAGGAAGATCTGTGCAGGACTGGTTCGTCCGCGTGTTGATGCAGGCGGAGCCGGTCCAATAGTAGTTCGCAGCGCACCTGAACTGGCAGGTGTTCGCCACCGGGGTCGCGCTGTAGGTCGCTGAACTGTCGGGCGGCACCCAGCCGCTCCCACCCCATGTCTGCAGATAGGAGTACGACCCGGTACCGCTATAATACACCGTGTTGGCCGGGGCGCCAGCGCAGATCAATGTCTTCGTATCGGCGACACACGATGTGCTTTTCCATGAGTAGTGTTCCTTGCACTTGTACCGACACGCGATGTCACTTGGCGTTTCGTTGTATTCGGTCGTCGGATCGTCGACGGGGATCCATGCCGAGCCGTTCCATGTCTGCATATAATTCGAGACGGTGTTGTATGCCGTTTCGGTGTCAGTCTGCGGCTTTGTCGCGCAAACATAGGTTCTCGTGCAGTTGTTCGCCGTCACCCATTCGGTGCAAAGACCGTTACAGGTCGCCGTTCCACCGGTACCGAACGGGATGGCGCTACAGGCGATGGTCGTGTCGATCTCGCAGACCTCGACACCGATGTTCAGATAATCATCGCCACAGAAATTTTCCCTGCAATCATTCTTGCATGCGTCGGTGTTCTGCGTGTTATGATCATCGCACTCTTCATCGTTGTTCGTATCGGTGATACCGTCGCCACAATAGGTTGTCAGACAGGGGACATTGCCGCACGAACTGCTGCAGACCGTTTCGTTCGGGACGGTCAGGCCGTAAGCGCATTTCTCGGTGACGGCGTTGCCGTCGTCACATGATTCGATCCCGCATTTATACCCATCACCGCAGAAACTGGTGTGAAGCGTACATGATCCGCTCAAACAGCCGTCACACGGGTCATCATTTCCGTCATCACATTCCTCATCCTCGCATGGATAACCGTCACCGCATATATTTGTGTGTAAGATACAGTTATTCAAGCAACCATCACAAGGATCCGTGTTGCCATCGTCACATTGTTCGCCGAGATCCGGCACACCGTTCCCACAGAGGGTCGTTACAAAACTAAAGACATGCTCCGCCTCAAGAGCGTTGCCCGCAAGATCGGTGATGCCCGTTCTCACCGTCACCGTGTATGCAACGCCATGATCAAGCGGAGTGGTCGGGGTTATCAATACCGAATGGTCGTCCGACCTGTAGGTTATCGCGACAAGCACCGATTCTCCCGATCTTTCCAGAAGGATGTTCTCCCCCGTCACTTTGGCTCCGTCGAGCGCTTCGCTGAAGGTTATCGTTATTATCACATCGACCAAGACATCCGTCGCATCGGACTCGGGCTCGGTGCTCGTTATCCACGGAGAGGTCTCGTCTACCATCAGATCGAAGTCAGGATCGGTCACCGTATCTTCCACCTCAGCCGCGTCATCGGACAAAAGGATGTCTTCTTCCGTCGGCAGAACATGGTCGGTCGCCACATCGGCATCGTCCCCCTCGGGCATGTCATGCTCGGCCACATATTCATCATCTTCTGATGTGTCGTTATCCGGCGGTGTCGTTTCTTCCGCGGGAGATTCTTCATCGGGCCATTCTTCCTCGTCGAGCGTTACCATATTATCGGGCGATGCATCCTTGTCCCCGAACACCTTATCCCAGTCTATCGTGTTCGGCTTGGTACAACCCAAGAACAGGGCGATCACGAACAGAAGAACCTGCGACACCGTGAAAGACCTCATAATATCCTCCCTCTTATCCTTATCTCATGCAAGGTAGCGATCTTCATCGCAAATATCATTTTACACATGAACTACCGTTCCATGAATAGCCATTCGCCGTGTCGCATTTATAACGGCAAGAACTGGTGCTGGCGGTCGTACTGTATTCGGTCGTCGGGTCATCGACCGGAATCCACGCTGAACCGTTCCATGTCTGCACATAACTCGAAACGGTATTCCAGAGCGTCCCTGTCGAAGGTTTTCCGGCACAAGTATAATTTTTTGAACAGGCGGTGGTGACAAAGTCACAGGCGCCGCTACAGGAAAGTTTACCCCATTCAGCACCGGGAACCTGCGTCAAGCAGGTTTTCCCGTTAAGATCCTCGCCTTCACATTTTTCGCTACCACAGATATAACCGTCTCCGCAGTAATTAGCCGGCTTATTTTTGCAAATGGAAGAACAAAGATCGCAGTTACTCGTGTTGTTATCGTCACATTCTTCAAGTCCCTCTTGCGTAGCGCCATCTCCACAGAAAGGAGAAGGAGAGGAAGCAAAGCAGTTGCCGGTGTAGGAATAGTTCGCCGGCCACTGGCCGCTGGCGGTCGCCACGGTGGTGGCGATGACGACGCCGCCACCATTCGGGGCATCGTTTATTTGGAAATAACACTCATGCGGGTCATAGGCTCCCTTGGCCGTATAGGTAGCCTCTACCGTTTGACCATGATCAAAAGTGTAGTTGTACCAAGTCCCCCAGCATTTCGCGCCAGACGAGTATTCATACCACTGGTATGTAGAGAAGGACGGCGATGTCCATTTCACCGTACTGTTGGTTGTTATCTGTAGAGTAGTACCGACCCAACTTCGATAATAGTACTCGCTATAAGAGGGGTCGTAATAATCTTCGACGCTGTCACAGATATTTATCGAGTGGGTGCAGGTGAACGAAGACGGTTCGGCGAGACATGTCGAGGGGGAGCCGTAGCAGATATGACCGGCATCGACCTGACAACCGGTACAGCCGTCATTCGGGTTCCCGTCGCCGTCGTCACAGTACTCGGTATGGGAACCCCTGATGGAGTTTATCTCGTTCTGTGAGAGGGCGCGGGTATATATCCGCAATTCATCGATGTAGCCGGTCGAGTCGTAGTAGTGCATCGGGTACTCGGTCCCGGGCGGTATCTGCCCAATGGTGAAGGCGCGGTCGTTCGGCAAGGGCGCCTGGGGACAGGGATCCGAGGTCACGAGATCTTCGAGCGTACCGGTACTGCTGTAGACATAGAGCCGCACATAGGTGCCGTCGTAGGTACCGGCGAAATAGTGCCAGGTGCTGTCGTCGATGTCTATGGTCGACTTGGCGCCGCAGCCGGTGCCGGTCTCTTCCCACCGGTGGAACCCGAAGTTGAGTTTTCGATCGGCCTCGCGCCACACATAATAATTTGCCTGCCTGCCGTTCCCCTTGATCACGACGGGGTACGGCCATATGTTGTTCGCGTGCGGGTCGAGATAGACCCACGCCATGACGGTCATCGGCCCAGTTATGTCGAGTTTTGAAGTGTCCGGTACTTGAAAGTCGCTATTCTCGTCAAAAGCAAGCGCCTTTCCGCGGACACCAACATTACCTAACGATGCACCTTGTGTAAAATAACCGTGTCCGGTCAAAGGATTCGCAGATGAATCATATGCCGCCCTGAAATAAGACGGCTCATCCATGCGAAGATGGAGTACAAGACCATTAGATATCTCATGCTTGCCGTCACCGCAGAACGGCACGAGATCGATGTCGGGGAGCGTATTATCCATGTCTATGGACGCATCCTCATCAGATGGATCATCAACCGCATCTTCATCGAGGGTATCATCGTCCGGCCCGGAAGCATCGTCCCCTACTTCTTCCCAATCATCGGGCTCGATGTACTCGTCATCGACCTCCGTCTCCGTGTCTTCCTCCGGTTCTATTGTGTCTTCCTCCGGCTCCTCGATATCGGTGTTGTCCGGCTCTTCCTCGGTGACGGCATCCTCCGCTTCGTCGGGCAGGTCTTCCCCCGTTTCATCGGGCGTCACATTGTCCGTTGCCTCGTCAGGTATCGTTTCGTCCGGCTGGATGTCGTCGGGAACCGCGCTGTCGTCGTCAGCGGCGGCGGCGGTGTCCTTATCCCCAAACACCTTATTCCAGTCTATATCGTTCGGCTTGGTACAGCCGACAGCGGCAAGGAGTACCAAGGAAACAAGGCAAAGACAGCGCATCGGACACCTCGATGTCATCTAAAACTTGAATGCGTACCCTATCGAAAAACCTTTTTCATCGAAATTCATGGTGACAGTCGGCGCCTCTTCAGTGATGAGCGTGAGCACCAGCCCGGTCACGACCGCCGCGCCACCGACCGAGATCAAGGCGATACCGGTATCGCTGTAAGTATCACCCGGCGTCTGGTATTTGTCTTTCGCGTCACGGACATACTGAACGAAAGCGGCTTCTGAAAGGCGCTCTCTCATTTCTATCAGATTCTCCGTATTCACTATGTCATTGTATTTTTTGTAAAAGAGATCGGCTTGCACCATGAGTCCGGCGCCAGCCCCTGCGCTCGCTACACCAAAAGCCAAAAGCCCGATGCCATACCAGAGATAGGGGCGCTTTGACGGAGGCTCTTCGATCACCGGAGGTAGCGGCGCCTCTTCTTTGGGGGTTTCCTTGAAAGTTTCCGGAGAAGCCACCGCCTTCGGGGTCACCACCGGCATTGTTTCACGCAACTCTACCGCCTTCTGTAGACGACAATCGTCCGTATTGCTTCCCGAGCAACCCCTTTTCACTATCCGCGCGCCCAACACACGATCCTCTTCCTTGCCCGTCTTCAAGATCTCAGCCATTTCATCACAGCCACGGGAGAATCCCCACGCACAAGCGTTGCCGTATGCCTCGCGAGCGACCGGAGTATTCTTTTGTTGCTTGGCGAGGTCACCGGCGGGCATGCAGACCGACGCAATGCCCCCCTTGCAGGCAAGGAGCGAATATTCCAATGCCTTGACAGGCTCACTGCGACCCGTCATCGAAGCAACGAATGCGCAGGGAAGCGGGCGGAACAGAGCACAGTCAACCTCCGACTGCTTTTTCCACTGGGGCGTGATGACCATATCACGCATCTGCAGGATCCCCGGCACTTTCTGTTGGTCAAGTTCGGAAAGGACCAGATCAAGGTCATCGAGCCGGAACACGGCACCATAAGCAGTCACATATTTTTTCATTACCTCGCTCTTCTTCGCCGCATCGAGTATCTCAAGCGGCAGTATGCGGCGAAGCGTTTCGATATCCCGCTCTTTTTGCTCGGCGACCACCTTCCGTTTAGCGTGATATTCGCTAAGTCGCCTCATGAAGGAGCCCCACTGTTCTATGCGTGATCGTGCCGTCGCTACGAGCGGCGTTCCTTCAGCCGCCGCCGCAACCTCTTTCCACGCCGCTATGGCCTCCTCGGGAAAGAATCTCGCGACATTCTCGGCGGCGACTGCCACTCGATACTTGTCGCCCAACCCGCGCATCCTGATGACCCGCTCCCATTCCCTTATGCGCTCCCGCGCCACCTTGCCATAGGGATTCGGTTCCTTGAACTGCGCTATTTTCCTCCATGCCGAGATGGCGCCCTGTGGATCCTTTGACCCGTTCCGGTCCGCCGCCACCACCGCATCGAACTCGACGAGGAGATCGGGGTCGGTCGTTGCATCCACCGAAACCTGCGGCGTAAAGGGTGCCGCTTCGGTCGCGACCGGTAATGGCTCTTCTCGATACTCCATGGGTATGATCAAGACGATGTCGTTCAGCGTTTCGCCACCGATATCAAGTGTGCCTGCCTTTGAAGGCGGGGGCGGCGCCTCCGATCCGGCGGCATCCTCGCCCGACTCCAGAACACGACGCGCCTCCTGCTCTTCCTTCTCCCGTTCATCTTTTGCCGCGAGTTCCACTATTTTCTGACGCTCACATGCGTCTTGCAACCCACCACTGCAAGCCTTTTCGTAAAGTTTTGCCGTAAGGGCAAGAGATCGTTCTATTCCTTTGCCGGTCTCGACGAAACCGCCCAGGGTAAGACAGGAATGCGCAACGCCCCACGCGCAGGCGTTCCAGTTGGCTTCGACCGTCGTTTTATCGTCCTTGCCGGCAGTCATGGTCGCCACTTTCTCACAGGCGGTCCCTATGCCGCCACGACAGGCGGTCAGATAAAGAGCCGTTGCAACCGCCGGTCGATCGCGTTCCGCATAATGGGCCGCTATCAGGCACGACACCGGACTCTTATCGTCACAACTCTTTTCCATCTCCTCCCGAAACTGCGGGGTGTCTATTAACTTCTTCATCACCTCAGCAACCGCAGGATTACGCAATTCCACAAATAGAGCATCAAGGTCACCCACCCCATAGTAAGGGCTGTAGACAATGAGATATTTTTTCAACAGGTCTTTTTTCTGGTTCTCGGGCACGACAGAGAGAGGCAGAATCTTCATGAGTGTCTTGCGGTCCTTGTCACGCTGTTCGGCAAAGGACTTTTTTTTCTTCTGATAATCATTCACTTTCCCTATAAAATCCCTCCATGCCGCTATCCGTTTTTTCGCCATATCAAGGTAATCGTTATCCTTCTCTATCAAAGCGACCTTTTCCCATTGAGAAATGACGAGCTCTGGAAACAAATTCCCGTACTTGTCATTCTTTTTCGCTTTTTCATATCGTTTCTGAATGAATTGTTTTTTGGTGTAAACACCCCACAGGCTCCTCCGCTCGTTCGCCTGAGCAAGGAACGGGTTCTCCCCTTTGAATGCGACCACATGCCCCCATGCGCGACTGGCGCCACGAGGATCACCCTTTCCCTTCCGATCGGCCTTAATGGCAGCATCGTAGAGGACAAGCAGGTCGGCGCTCACATCAGATGCCGTGACCGGTATAGGCTTAAGCTCAGGCATCTCGGACGCCGGCAATGGCACCTGTTTCGATTCCTTGATAGCGAATGGGGAAACAAGCGGGATGTTGTCCATGGTTTCCTTACCGATGTCCTCGGCGGCACCCAGTAACATGGAGAACATCAGACAGATGACGAACAAAGATCTTTTCATGTCACACTCCTATTTAACCATTCTCGCAGGTCATGTCGTTTTGAGTTCGGCGCAAAAACAGACACCCTCCCAAAAGGTGCGGACGGGTGATTATATCTTTTACCTAATAATATGCAAAAAATATTCGGGGCATTTATGGGGCATGAAGGAGGCGGTGTCTCGCTCTCTTCTCTATCGTCGGGAAACACCCCCTTTTTTCACATTTATAAAAAACGGTCGAATGTCCGTTTTTCATTTTTTGATGCGCTAAGGGCAATTACAGTCGGCGGCTACGCAATCCAGCAATTTAACTGTAAAAGAATAGTCTCCTCCATCTTCAAAAATGGTTGCTCCGTCCACAACGATGTAGTACCAACCATCAGCCGGGGCAGTATAGATCGTTGTCCCGCTAAAGTTGTCGTCACACCATGATTGGGCCGCCGATGCACACCCGACATCATTGTATATGGCAAGGGTCGCATCCCAGGAAAAATCATCGTAAAACGGACAAGCCATATCAAGGGCAAGGGTCATTGCCGCTGTTTCACTTGCTCTCAGATATATGCGATATACATGGTCCGCCCCAGCATCCCAGCATCCGCTCGACTGATCGACACGATTGTATGCGGAACAGGTGTTGTCCGATATGGTATAGCCGCTCGATGTCTTTGCGGTGCTCCGGCCGACGACGCGTGCGTTCAAGCAACGATCGCGGCTCTGGGTGCCGGTCGAGCAGGCTTCGGCTGGCACGGCCAGTACGCACTGATTGGAGGCATTGCAGACATAACCCGGCAAGCAGTTCCCATCGGTCAGGCACTGGACGCAGAACGATTCATTCCAGACATACCCGGACGCACACTTATATCTGCAGGCGGCTACGCTTGCCTCCGTGCTGTATTCGGTTGTGGGATCGTCGACCGGATCCCACGCGCTCCCCGTCCAAGTCTGCTCATATTGGCTTACCGTGTTCCATTCGGTACCGATCGCCGGTTTTTCGGCACACTGGAAGGTTTTCGTATCAACAAAATGGTCGATGTCCGGCTGGACATCCGCCGTGTCAGGAACCCAATCGTCAAAGATATTCTCGTCCACCGTATCGGGATCCGGCAAAACATCCACCGTGTCAGGAACCTGACCTTCAAAGGTATCCGCCTCCCACGCATCGTCTTCGATCTCTTCTTCGTCATAGGAAACTATATCTTCATCGTCAGCCGGCTCCGGTTCGTCCCCCTCCGGTTCGACCGTATCGGCACTGTCAGGTTCTTCTTCGGTGACGGCGTCTTCTGCTTCGTTCAAGACAGGATCATTCTCGACCATTTCGTCGATTATTCCTTCATCCGCCACATCATTAGGAACCGTTTCGTCAGGCTGGATTTCATCGGGAACGGGTTTGTGGTCGTCAACGGTGGCCGCAGAGTCCTCATCGCCGAACACTTTTCTCCAGTCTATGTCGTTCGGCCTAGTACAGCCGAGGAAAAGGACGAATACCAACGAAAAAAAGAAGAACCCTTGCATCGGGAACCTCCTCAAAATGGAAGCCTGAGGTTAATTATATCTTTTTCAGGATCGCAAACAAAGAATTTTCTCATGTTAGTCTTATATGAAAGCGTTCCTAACCGTCCCGCGTACCGTCGCGGGTGCCGTCGGGGGACACCGCCGCCGAAAGATCGGCCAGCCGCTTGTCGCCGCGCGGCGCAACGCCGAGTTCCAACAGCCGTTCGCCCTGCGGTCGCACCCGTTTCTCGTAACTGCCCGCCGCCTTACCGAACGCGTCGTTGGCCGCGGCGAGCGCCTTGCCTATCTTGTCGAAATGCTCGGTGAACACCGTTATCCGCTCGTAGAGTTCCTGCGCCGTCCGGCTTATGAGTTGGGCGTTCTCGGCCTGCTGGGCCTGCTGCCAACTGATGCTGACCGACCGCAAAAGAGCGATGAGCGATGCAGGAGTGGCGAGCAGTATCTTCCGCTCGGCCGCCCAGACGATGAGGTCGCGATCGGCCTCGAGCGCCGCGCTGAAAAGCGATTCGGCAGGCATGAACAGGACGACATGATCAAGGGAGTTGGCGAACTTCGCGGGATAGCCTCGGTCGGCGAGCCCCTTGACGGTGTCGCGCAGTTTCTTCGCGTGACGGATAAGCGCCTCGTTCCGCTGGGCGGCATCGGCGACATCGAGCGCCGAGAGGAAATCGAGATCGGGCACCTTGGCGTCCACGATGATGACCCGCTCGCCGGGCAGACGGATAATGAGGTCGGGGCGCGCCTCGTCGCCGCTCATCTGTTCCACGAAGTCGCAGTGGGCGCTCATCCCGGCCGCCTCGACGACGCGCCGGAGCGTCTCTTCGCCCCATTTGCCGCGGGCCTGTGACGACGAGAGGACCATGCGGAACTTCTGCGTCACCTCGGTCAGCGTCTCGCTCTGCCTGCCAATGGTCTCGAGTTGCTTTTTCACCTCGCCAAGTGTCGTCGCCTGATCCTTCTCGCTCTGCTGGAGCCGCTGTTGATATATCTTCAACTGCTCTTCGAGCGGCTTGAGCATGCCCGCGATCGCCTCCTGCCGCTTGGCGAGATCGCCCTGCGCGGTCGCCTGCAGTTTTCCGAAATTCTCGCCGGCGAGCCGCAGGAATTCGGGGGCCTGCTCCTTGAGCGCATCGACCGACAGCGCTTTGAAAGCGTCGCGCATCTCGGCGAGCGCCGCCGCGTGCTGGGCCTTGAGATCGGCTATCTGCTGGGTGAAGAACGATTCCTTGACCGCCATGAGGTTCTGCGCCGCCTCTTTCTCGGCGGTCGCCCGCGCCGTCGCGACACGGACGGCGATGAACCACCCAGCCGCGAAACCGACCGCGACGCCGACGAGTATCCAGAGCGCTTCCATCAGGCACCTCCCTCCGTGTCGGTCCGTTGCAAGAGTGCGTTGAATCCCGCCTCGTCGAGGACGGGGACGCCGAGTTCTTTTGCCTTGTCGAGTTTCGAGCCGGGGTCAGTTCCCGCCAGCACATAGGAAGTTTTCTTCGACACCGATCCGGTGACGCGGCCCCCTTTCGATTCTATGAGTTGCTTGAATTCGTCGCGCGGTTTGGAAAGTTCGCCGGTGATGACGAAGGAAAGTCCCGCGAGCGTCGCGTCGAACGCCACCTTCTCGGGATAGACGATGGTCACCCCCTCGGCGAGAAGCCGTTCCACCTCGCGCCGGTTCACCTCATTGCCGAAGTACTCGACGATCGCCGTGGCGACCACGCCGCCGACGCCGTCAATGGTGAGCAGTTCGGCCTCGGTCGCCCGCATCAGTTCGTCGAGCGTGAATCGCTTCGCCAACTCGCCCGCCATGAATTCGCCCACCTCGGGGATGCCGAGGGCGAAGAGCATGTTCTGGAACTTGACCGTTTTCGCTTTTTCTATCGCGTCGAGCAGATTGTAGACCGATTTCTCGCCCCAGCCCTTCTGCCCCATCAGCCACATCGACCAGTCTTTCAGCCGGAAGATGTCGCCGACCGACTTGAGCCACCCCTTCTCGTGGAAGAACTCGACCTGTTTGTCGCCGAGGCCGTCGATGTTGAACCCTTTGCGCGAGGCGAAGTGAATGATGCTTTCGACCACGCGGGCGGGGCAGACGGGGTTGGGACAGCGCAAGGCCACCTTGTCGGCGTCGCGGGTAAGCGGCGTTGCGCATTCGGAGCATTCAACGGGCGCGACGATGCGCTGTTCGGGCGCGATGGCCGACAGATCGAGCGTCTGCACCGCCGAGACGACCTCCGGGATCACATCGCCGGCGCGCCGCACAAACACTTCGGCGCCGAGGTAGAGCCCCTTGCGCTCTATCTCGTCGATGTTGTGGAGCGTCGCGTTCTCGACCATCGTCCCCATGAGTTCTATCTTCTTCAGCCGCGCGACCGGCGTCACGACCCCGGTGCGGCCGACCTGCCAGTCGACCTTTTCGAGAATGGTGGTCTTCTCCTGCGCCGGGAGTTTGTAGGCGATGGCCCAACGCGGTGTCCGGGTGAGGAACCCGGCCGCCTCCTGCGCGGCGAACGAGTCGAGTTTTATCACGAGCCCATCGATGTCGTAGCCGAGTTCCCCGCGCGCCGCGATGGTCTTCTCGATGACCGGTGCGAGGTGGTCGATGGTGTCGACGAGGTGAAATTCGGGGGTCGAAAAACCGAGGCGGCGCAGGAATTCGTGGAGCGCCGACTGGGTGGCGACCGGCGGCGCACCGTCCATTCCGATGCCGTAGGCGAAGAATCTGAGGTCGCGCCCCGCGGTCACCTTCGGGTCGAGTTGCCGCAACGATCCGGCGGCGGCGTTGCGCGGGTTGGCGAAGGGCGCCTCACCGGCGGCAAGCCGATCCGCATTCAGTTTCTGGAAACTCGCCTCGGGGAGGTAGACCTCGCCGCGCACCTCGAACTCGGTCGGGACGAGCGTTGCATCGAGCATCAGCGGGATATTCTTCACCGTCGCGACATTCTGCGTGACATCTTCGCCCGTCTCGCCATCGCCACGCGTGGCGGCCTGCGTGAACCGGCCATCGCGGTAACGGACGGAGACGGCGAGCCCGTCTATCTTCTGTTCGACGATGAAACCGCCCGGCAGTTCCATTTTGAGCCGTTCAAAGAAGGCCTGCACCTCCTCGGTCGAGAAGGCATCTTCCAGCGACATCATCCGGCGCGGATGGGTCACTTTCTTGAAGCCGTCGCGTAGCGGTCCACCGACCCGCATCGTCGGGGAGTGATTGATCTTCCATTCGGGGTGCATGGTTTCTACGACGGTCAGGGCACGCATCCCCTCGTCGTAGTCGGCGTCGCTTATTACGGGAGCGTCGAGCGTGTGGTAGGCGGTGGAGGCGACGAGCAGTTCTTCGACCAATTCACGATATTCCGTTTCATTAGATATCTTGTTGCTCAACAGGCGGCGTATCTTCATCGCCCCTCGCGGTCACGCACGAGGTTCTCGTAGGTCCGGTCGTAGGTCCGCTCTTTTTCCTTGGAGAAGAAGCAGGCGGGGAATTCACCCATGCGGTTGTGATAGGCGATGCACTCGCAACAGATACCGTGGCGTGGACACCCCTCATAGGTGCAGGTGCACCGCGAGATGTTCTTCTGTCTGTTCGCGCATTCCATAAGAGGAACCTCCCGAAAACAACCCTGTCCTCACGGTTGTATCAGATGCCCGCGATCAAGTCAATGGGAGCGCCACGCAACACAAAATAGTTGCAAAGCCCGACCGGTCGCTGTAGCATCCCGACGACCGGAAGGACGGATAATGGGGATGGTGATGATACTGACGCATCTACGAAACGGCATGTTGCCTGTTACCCTCTGCGCCGCCTTTCTGCTGGGCGCGCAGGAGCTGCCCGGACCCGATGCCCCGGCGGCGACCGGACCCGCGCCCGCCTCCGAAGCGGTCGTGACAGAGTCTGCCCCCCCCGCCGAACCGCCAGCCCCGACGCTTTTCGCCGCCGAGGAACAGGTCCCCTTCGACGAGGCGGGGGCTATCATGGCGATCGACCCGAACCTCCGCACCCGCTATGGACTCTTCCCCGACCTGCCCGGCTTCAGGCAGGCGCTCCTCTTTAAAACGCCGCGCGGCTTTGAACTGGCGCTCACGGTCGAGGAGCATGGCTCTATCGTCGACCGGCGCATAGCGATAACCGAACAACAGATGACCGATCTGCGCCGGAAATGTTCGACCGCGGCGACGCCCGCCCCCGTGGCACCACCGACGCCGACGCCGGCGCCGGTCCCGGTTCCGCCTCCATCGAGCACCGCTCCGGTGACCGTCGCGGTCCAGAAACGGCCATCATCCTTCGAGAACGAGGAGGACGGCTTCGCCCCGTTCCTCGCCTACACCACTCTCTGGAGTGCCGGCTACGGACTCATGATGCCCTACATCTTCGGCGGCGACAACGCCCATTGGGCCTACTATCCCGGCACATCGCTCCTTGCCGGCGGCGCCGCCTTCACACTCGGCTATGTGCTGGGGCGGAACGCCGACATCACCCGCGGCATGGCGCTCAGCTCGGCCGAAGGGGCGCTCCGCGGCGCGGTGGACGGCGCTTCCCTCTTCTGGCTCATCGCGGGGAGCATGGAACTGGAATTCGACGAGGGGGGGTGGCGCAACGATATCGGACTCCGGCCCGATACCTACACGCGACTGCTCCTCGCCTCGACGATGCTCTTCAGCATGGGCGAATACGCCCTTGGCATGTGGTATGCGGACCATTACGGACTCACCGGCGGCGAAGCACGGATGCTCGGTGTCGGATCGACGCTCGGCTATGGCGTCATGCTGGAACTCGCCCTGACCATATTCATGGGGCTCGACTCGTTCGCCCCGCCGGTCATTCGCGTCATGCCCGCCATGCTTCTCGCGGGCGGCGCCGGAGGGCTCTTCCTCGGGCATTTCGCCAACCGGTGGGACCATTACACCGAAGGCGACGCATCGCTCATACAGTCCTTCAGCGCCATCACCAGTTTCTTCCCGCCTTCCATCGCTCTCGCCGCCAAGACCGACGACGCCCGGGTCTATCCGGGGCTCTTCCTTGCCGGCACCATCAGCGGCGCGGTCGGCGGCTATTTCCTGCTCAAAGGGCTCGACTTTTCTAACATGGACGCCTTCATCATCGGGCTCGGCACCGCCGCGGGAGGACTCACTACCACCGGCATCGCCTTTCTCGCGACGATGGAAACAAAACAGTACGAAACGCTCGGCGTCGCCGCCTCGCTCGGTACGCTCGCCGGCTTCGGGCTCATGTACTATGTCTACTACGATCGTGGCCTGCGGCAGGCACAGGAACGGGAAGCGAGCAGTTGGAATCTTCAGTTGAACCCGGCCGGCATGGTCACGGCGCTGTCGGGCGGCCGCTCCGTCGCGCCGCGCACCGAAGAGGATCTCCGCATACTGCGCGAGACACCGCCGTCGCCGGTCGTGTCGTTCGAATACCACTGGTGAGATACGCGGTCATGCCCATCATCCTGCTCATCGCCATGCTTCTGCTCGCCGCCTGTGACGAACCGTCGCCACAGTGGCGGGATGACAACGCCGCGCTGGATGAGGAGACGGGGGAAAAGGACATAACGGACGAAAGCAACCTCAGCGACGAGGTACTGCTGAACGACGATGATCAACCGACGATCGACTGCACCCCCGCGACGCCGACGACGAACGAGGAGAACGCGCTCCGGCAACTGTTCCCGAACGGCGAGATGTTCTGCACGGCGAAGACCGGAAGCGGCGCCGGCTATTTCATCGCGGTCAAGGACGGAACGACGGTCGGCTATGCCTTCCCCGGCAGCAACTACGGGTTCGACGGTACGGTCGAGGCCCTCACCGCGATCTCCCCGGAGGCGAAAAGCATCGCCGTCGCCATCGTTTCGCAACGCGAGTCGTGGTGGTACCGGCTGGGGCAGTGGTTCTTCGATCAGTTCAAGGGAATGGTCCTCTCGGACATAACGCTTTCACCGAAGTATGACAAGAACTGCTACCCCTGTTCCGATATGTACGAGGCCTTCAAGCCCTACGAAGTGGACGCCGTCTCCGGAGCGACCTATACCTCGAACGCCGTCACCAAGGATGTCTGGGACGCGTTCTACCTCTACGACGAAGTGTTCACCCCGCCCTCTAAATTTTAGGGAAGGGAAAATTGCCAAACGGAGGCGGGTTGGTTATACTTCACCCGCAAAAAGAGGAAGCGGCATGCAGGGAAAGCACATCACGCTGGCGGTGACCGGCGCCATAGCGGCCTACAAGGCGATCCATCTGCTCCGTCTCTTCCGCGAGGCGGGAGCGGAGGTGCAGGTCATCGGCACCGAACATTCGCTCCATTTCGTCGGACGCGAGACCTGGGAGGCGCTGTCGGGCCGTCCGCCGCTCTTCGGGCTCTGGGAAACACCGGACCCATCTAAGATACCGCACATCATGCTCGGGCAGGAGGTCGATCTGGTGGTGGTCGCCCCGGCGACCGCGAACATGCTCGCCAAGGCGGCCTGCGGCATCGCCGACGACCTCGTTTCGACGGTGCTCCTCGCGGCGACCGCGCCGGTGCTCTTCGCCCCCTGCATGAACACCGCGATGTGGGAACACCCGGCGACCCGCCGCAATGTCGAGACGCTCGCCGCGCGGCCGGGCATCCACTTCGTTCAGTGCGCCGAAGGCAAACTGGCCTGCGGCACCGAAGGAAAAGGCCGGCTCGCCGAACCGCCGACCATATTCGAAATGGCCGAGTTCCTGCTGACCCCCAAGCGGCCCGAACGGTTCCGCTGGCTCATCACGGCAGGCGCCACGCGGGAATATATCGACCCGGTACGCTTCCTCTCGAACGGCTCCTCCGGGCTCATGGGCCGCTCCATCGCCGACGCCGCGTGGCGGCTCGGCGGCGAGGTGACGCTGGTGACCGGCCCCGTGGCCGATACGACGCCACGCCCCTACCCGGTCCATACGGTGACGAGCGCCGCCGAGATGGCGACGGCCGTGAACGAGCAGGTGCCTCTCTGCGACATACTCGTGATGAGCGCCGCGGTCGCCGACCACGCGCCGGTAAAAAGCGTCGCCAAACAGAAAAAGGCCGGCGGCGATATCTCCCTGACGCTTCATTCGACGCCCGATATCCTGACCGGCACGATACCGCTCATGCGTCCAGACGCCCTGCGTGTCGGGTTCGCTGCCGAGACCGAAGATCTGATAAAGAACGCCCGGGGCAAACGGGAACGGAAGAAACTCGATCTCATCGTCGCCAATCTCGTCTCGATGGAGCTCGACCCGCTGGGCAGCCAGACCAACCGGGTGACCCTCATCACCGCCGATGCGCAGGAGGAACTGCCGCTCATGCCCAAGAGAGAACTCGGCACGCTGCTTGCCGTGAAGATACACGACATGGCGGCGCGGAAACGGAGTCGCTGATGGAAAAGATATTCTCCTCGGGCAGCGTCATCGTACGGCGACATGAGATAGCCCCTTTTCTCATGCGTATCGTTTCGGGCAAGGTCTCGTGCGAGATACCGGGCCGCTCGTGGCACCTTTCGGACGGGGACTTCTTCGGGGACGAGGGCGTGCTGCTCAAAAAACCGGCCCCCTACACCGCGTACGCCGCGGAGGAAACGGTCATCATGATGATGAACGAGGTCGAAGCGTCGGCCTTTCTTGCCGGTGACCCGGCCGCGGCGCTGACCGCGATACGACGGACCGCGGCGCGCCTCTACGAGCCGACCGGACCGCTCGCGCCCGATAACCCGCTGTACCTCCGGCTCCTCAAGACACTCCTGCCCTACGCACAGCAGCAGGGGGGACCCGACGACTTTTTCCCGCTCACCGTAACCCTCGACCATCTCGCCTCATCCCTTGACGGGACCGTTGAAAGCATCCGGGGCCTGCTCAAGGAGGCGACCACGCTCGACACCGTCAGGCTCGCCGAGGACGACACCATCCGGGCCAAGGGCTCCGAATACCTGCGCCGCGCGCTTTCCGCCGGGCAGAGTAACCGGCACCCCTTTTCCACGGAGACCCAACGCTACGGCAGAGGACATTTCAACCTACTAAGCAGAATAGACCCTCGACAGGAAGGACAGACGCCATGAAGATCGCATGCCCCTCGTGCAGTCGGCAGTACACCATCGACGACCAGAAGATAGGCCCCAAAGGGCTCCTGGTCAAATGCTCGGTCTGCGGGGCCGAGTTCCGGGCGCAGAGGTCGGCCGCGACCGCCGGATCGCCCCCTCCTTCAAGCGTCATCCCCACCGCATCCGAAGAGTCGCTGGACGACATCTTCAACGATATCCTCGACAAACCCGCCGACGGACCGAAAGCGCCCGCCGACGCACCTAAGGCGCCCGCCGACACGCCGAAGGGACAGTTCGATCTTGATGCGCTTCACGATAAATACTCGTCCCTGCTTCCCGGCGAGGAAGAACCCGCGTCGATGACGACAGAAAAACGGGAGGAGCGACCGGTCAAGCGGACCGAAGGGGCGGTCATCCCCTCTGTTGATGAGCCGCCGGCCACCGATCCCTTCATAGAACGCAACGAAGATTATGTCGCGGCGACACCCGGGCACCCCGCTTCGGCACCCGCAGCGGGCGGCGGCGAGGGCCAGAAGACCGCGGCGCCCGTCGAAAAGGACCTGCTCGACAGCCTGTTCGACGACATGGGCGGCGACACCCCTTCCGATGAGGAGAAGACCCAGAACTTCAATATGCTCGACCTGCCTCTTCCCTCGGAGGAGAAAAAAGCGACCACCGCGCCTCGCGAACGCATCGAAAAAAAGGGGGCGGAGAAACTGGCGCGGGCTCCCGAAGGCCTGAGCGCCGAGAAAAAGGACGCGCTGGGCGACCTTTTCAGCGATTTCTCCTCCGAGAACATCGAACAGCGGCTTTTGGATAAAAGTTCCTTCGGCGACGCCACCGACACCGGCGACCTTCCGGTGGGCGCCGCCGCCGAACCGACCGAAAAGAAGATATACATCCGCCGCCGACAGACCAACGAAACGATCGGCCCCTTCCCCGCGGAGCAACTTTCCGGCATGCTACTGCGCAAGGAGATAAACAAGAATGATTTCGTGAGTTATGACGGTGTCCGCTGGGAACCTATCCGCGACAGCGGCGGCGCCGGCGGTGGAGGACAGACCATCACCGCCTCGCTCAAGACCAACGAACCGGGACTCATCAATTTCGACGAGGACGGCCGGAAAGCGAAACTCTCGCTCGTCGAAAGCGTCGCCTCCCGGCAGGCCGCGCCAAGCAGCGCGCCGGTCCACCTGTTCAACGATTCCATCGCCACCTTCGACGACGAGACCATGCAACGGCGCGACATCGAGCATACCGTCATCCCCGACACGGGTGGTCCGAGCCTGCTCGACGGCACCTCGCCCGGCACCGAGGATGTCCGGCCATCAAAGAAAAAGAAAAAGAAGAAACGCGGTCTCATGGTGCTCCTGCTCAAACTGATGCTCGTGCTGGTCGTCGTTTCGGCCGCCGCGATCTCTGCGGCGTGGTGGTACAAGAACCGCAGACCGAAGGCGGATATACTGGAAAGGATCAGCGAGACCATCACCGAGTCGGCCGGCACGATCTCCGATGTGCGCGGATCGCTGGAACAGGACACCCGGCAGGGGTACCTGAAAAGCCTCGGCATCCTCAAACAGTACCTGCGCGCCGAGAACCCGTCCCTCGCGGCCGTTTCACTGGACGCGCAGGTGAAGGCGAATCTCCTGTTCTCATACGACAAGAGGACCGAGCCGTTCGAATCGGTCGCCGAGCGCATCGAGGCGCTACGCCGCCAGCACCCGCAGGATCCCGACCTCGCCAAGGCGCTCGCCTTCGTTCTCACGGCGCAGCAGGACCATGCGCGGGCGACCGAACTGATAGAGTCGATCCCCGACAAGAACGACCCGGAACTTTTCTTCCTGCTCGGGCTCATCGCGAAGGCGCGCAAGGACCTCCAGAATGCCGAATCGCTCTTCAGTTCCGGCTATATCGCCTCACAGACGAAAAGCAACAAACTGGCTTTCGCCATCGCGGAACTCAAGATGATGCAGGGCGATGTGGACGGCGCCGTCGCGTTCCTTAACCGCATCATATCGGCGAGCCCCTACTATATCAAAGCCTATCTGAAGAAGGCGGAGGCGCTCGCCTACGAGAAAAAGAACATCGGCGACGCGATAGCATTCCTCGCCTCCATCGACGCCAATGTCCTGTCACAGGCCGACGAGACCGAAAAAGCGGTCTACTACGCCCTGCTGGGCGACATGCATTACCGGAACGGCGCGACCGCCGAGGCGATAGAGAGTTATCTGCGGGTCGTCGCGCTCGACAAGGAGAACATCAGATACCTTACCGATCTCGCCAAGATCTATCAGGAGACCAAACAGTCGTCCGCCGCGCTCGAATATTACGAAAAAGCGCTCGCCGTGGACAACCGGTATGTCCCCGCCATCATCGGCAAGGCCGAGGTCTTCGTCCGACTGAAGAGATACAACGACGCGTTCCTCGAGATCGCCAAGATAGACATCACGAACCTCAACGACGCGAACCAGTTGCTCCGGCTCGCCAACCTCTTCCACCAGCAGGGGGAACGGGAAAAGGCCATGCAACTCTACGAGCGGGCCATCACCACCGACCCGTCGCTCGTCGACGCTTATCTCGGCCGCGTATTTCTTTACCTTGAGATGAACATGTATGACGAGATACGCAAACTGCTTGCGAGCATCGGGGAACTCAACCGTGAATCGCACAGTTACTATCTCATACAAGGTATACTGAACCACCGGGACGGCAACTATAAAAAGGCCGAAGAGTCGTTCCGCAAGTCGTTGGACCTCAATCGTTCCGAGGATCCCCGCGTGTTCCTGTTCTACGGGCGCTTCCTGTACGACCGCCAGAATTTTCCCCAGGCATCGGAATATTTCGCGAAGGCGGTCAATATATCGCCCGACGATCCCGAATATCGCGTGGCGCTCGCCAGGTCCCTTGAAAAGGAGAAGAAATACCGCGACATGCTCCCCCTCCTTGAACCGGTCGAGGGCAATCAAAAGGTCCACGCGCAGGCGTTCCAACTGCGCGCCGAAGCGCTCATGCAGACCGGCGATCTCGACAATGCGATCAAACTCATCGAACGGGCCATCGCGATAGACGCGAAGAACGCCTACTTCTTCTATAAAAAAGCCGACATCCTCTTCCACCGGGAAGAGATGAACCCGGCGATATCGGTCATCGAAACGGCGCTTCTGCTCGACATAAACAGTTTCGAGAGTTATGTCCTGTTCTCCAAGATACTCCTCAAAAAAGGAGACTTCAAGACGGCGGTCGAGAAACTGGAAGAGGCGGCGCGCATAGACGCGACGAGCCAACAGGTCTACCTCCTCAAGGGGATACTCCTCAAGAACCTCGACAACTACCCCGAGGCGCTCCGGAACTTCCGGAAGATACGGAACAACCCCGAACTCGAAAAGGAGGCGCTCCTCGAGATCGCCGAGTGCTACCTCAATCTCGAGAAGACCGACGAGGCGCTGAAATATTTCACCAAAGCGCTCAAGGCAGGCAACAAGACGGCGCTTCGTTTCCTCGGTCGCATCTACTACGACAAGGGCAAACTCGATCAGGCGGCCGAGTATTACCGCCAATCGCTCAAGGTGTTCCCCGACGACCACGAACCGCTGAAACAACTGGGATACATCTTCAAGGAACGGGGACGCCACACCACGGCCCGCTCATATTTCAAACGCTATATAAAATTCCTGAGAGCCGGGGATCCCGAACGGGCGATGATAGAGGATGAGATATACTACAGCGAGAAGAACATCGGCACGAAAAAACTCTCCAAAATAAAGAAAGAAGAGGCCGAAGAGGAAAGCGTCGGCGACGACGAGTTCGGCGAGGACGCGGAGGGAAAGACCGAAGAGGCGAAGAAACTCTATATGGAAGCGGTATCGCTCGCCGAAGCCGATAAAAAAGAGGCGAAGCGGATACTCCGCAAGGTCATGAAGACGGTGCCCGCCAACGACAAATATCATATCAAGGCGCGGAAACTGCTGAAAAAGATACAGGAAGACGAAGAGGAATACTAGCGATCACCCCTCGCGCCGGCGCAGATAGAGCGCCGATGCCGCCAGATACGCCAGCAGAGCCAACACGAACACCGCAGTGAATCCGAGGTTGATGCTTACCTGTACCGCGACCACCGAAGCGACGACCGAGAAGAATCCGTTCACGCCCCAGAACACCGGCACTTCGCGCTCCCCGGACCGCAATATCCCGGCGGGGAACGGGAAGCCCATGAAGAAGGCGGGGAGTCCCCCCGCCAGCACCGCTATAAAAAAACGCACCGGAAAGCCGCTGCGAAGGGTCGCCTCCGTGACGAAGGGAAGCGAAAAAAGCACGATCGCGATCACCACCGGAAGAAACAGCAACACCGATCGTCGTCGCACAGCCGAAAGACGCTGACACACGACGCTGCCGATACCGGAAAAAAGAAGCATCGAGAAGATGACCACCGAGAGCGCGTAGACCGGATGCCCCAGATAGAGCACCAGTTTCTGCGAGAGCGCGATCTCTATCAGCATGAAGGCGAGACCGATGAACGAGAAATAGGCGATATCGGAAGGTGCGGGGCTTATCGCGCCGCGCCGGGCGAGCCAACGCAACGGCAGGAGTATAAGCAGGATGCCGAGTAGCGCGAGTTCGGCAAGCACCGCGAGCAGGATGGTCTGCCCCGAAAGTTCGTTGAAGGGCGCTACCGGATTGAGCATGCCCGAAAGGAGCGTCGAGAACCGGCGTATCTCGAAATAGAACGGCTTATCGTCGGTAGGCGGCTCGACATTGTAGGGGTACTCGGCGACCATACGGTCGAAAGCATCGGGCGGGGCATACAGGAAATCCTCGAACTTTCGGCTCCATCCGAACGACCGGCCCGGCACGATGATCGGGATGAAGCGGTTCTTCTCTATGAACGCCGCACCGCGCGCGACCTCGTCTTCCGAGAACTTCCCCTTTTTTATGGTGAGTAAGGTGTAGTTCTGCGACACGAAATAGAAGATATTCCCCTCCACGCCGACACCGAGCCGGAGCAACGCCTCGCGCGCGATATTGAGCAGGCGCAGTTCGTAGCGAAGGTTCAGTTCCTCGTCCGGCGCGAACCAGCGGGTCATCGTGAGCATCCCCCCCTCATTCAATTTCCGGTAGTAGGAGAGGAACGCCTCGACGGTGTAGAGATTGTTCTCCGAGAGAGCGAAGGCACCCGCCTGCGTCGAGGAATAGGTGTCCACTCCCGAAAGTTGGATGAGATCCCATGAACGGTCCGCCCGTTCGACGAAGTGACGGCCCTCGTCGACGAACACCTCCACCCCGGGCATGCCGCCGCCGTAGATACCGCCCGACCGGTCGCCGAACTTCTCCGCGACCGTGCGCACGATGACCGGGTTTATCTCGACCCCCTGCACCGACCGCACCCCGTAGTGGCGGGCCGCGAGCAGGTCGATGCCGCCGCCCGCGCCGATATGCAACGACGAATCGTAGGGTCGGAGCGCAAAGGCGAAGGTGGTCGGCATGTAGTCGTAAAAGGAGAGGTCCTGCGGATAATGCACCATCGAGGTGTACGCCCACGAATCGATGACGATACCTGTCCGCGCGGGCCACGGACGCCCCTCGGCCATGAATCGTTCCGATATGCCCCAGAGACCACAGCCGGGGGCGAGATGCTCATCGGGGTCCCGTACGAAATCGACCTTGGAAAGAGAACTCCACCCGGTATAAGAAACGGCGGCGACCGGATCCTTCACGAACCCGAGCATCTTGTCGCGTGGCGGGTCGAGCGGGAATGCTCCCGGGATGAAAAGGAACGGAAGCGTCAGGGCGGCGCTCACGACGGCCATGGCGCGTTCTCGCGGGCGGTCGGCGATAACGAGTCCGGCGGCAAACATCAGCAACACGGTCAGCGGCACCGCGATATCCCCCGGGAAATGGTCGAAAAGGAACAGGAAAAGTAGCGCGCCGGCGGCCGAACCGGCCAGATTTGCGCCATAATAAAGACCGGCGTCGCGCCGCCGCACCGCGATAACGCGGGCGACCGTAAGCCCGAGGAAGAAAAACGGCAGGAACAGCAGTATGACGATGACCGCCATCTCCACTATCTTGACACTGCTCAGCATGCGTGACGGGAATAACGCCTCGCTCACCGCCGCGACGCGGGTCATGAGCGCGTAGGCGCACCAGGTCGCGCCCCCCGCGAGGGTCATGAGCGATGCAGGGGCAGCGCGGAGTTCATCACCACGAACGGCAAGATAAACACCCGCGACCGCGAAGCCGAGCATCGCGGTGCTGATGATGAGAAAACCGAAATGATACCAGAGGATGACCGAGAACACCTTGGTGAAGGAAAGTTCCACTGCGAGTATCGCCATCGAGAAGATAAAAAATGCTGTCAGTTCACGGCGCATATCGGTAGCACCTCCGGTGGTTGTTAACGGAACTCGTAGGCGCGCGGCCCTATCCGGTAAAGACGAAGGCCGCGTCGCTCATCGACCAGATCCAGCGCCCCGAGGACGCGCAGAAAGGTTTCTTCCTCGCACCGCTCGTCGGTGAGCGGCCACGCGCTGCAGAAAAGTATCTTGAGCCAGTCGACATGTTCGACGAAATAGTCGCTCCCGCGGAAACAGCCCTGCGCCGTCCCCATGCAGGAATACCGTTGCAACTCGACGATGGTGAGTGGCATCCCGTCCCGCTCCACGATATATTCCCCCGATCGCGGTAGGGTCATGGCGACGCGCGCCCCCGGCGTTTCGTCGGCGGCCCGGGCAAGGATGTCCCGCAGCGCGGCGGTCTCGTCACGGAAGGAAACGAAGCCCCAGAGCGCCCAGAGCGAGAGCGCCATCATCGCGCCGGTAGCCACCTTTGCGAGGATCGCCCGTTTCGCGAGAAAGCAGGCGATGGGGACCAGCAGGAGCATCGACAGCGGGATGAGATAGTAATCGAACTTACGCGGGAAATAGAGGAAAAAGGCGCCCCACAGGATCACCCCGAGGACCGAGAAAGTAAGGAATGGATCATCTGAAACGCTTTTTTTTGTCAGACCCGCGAACGAATATACCGTCAGGACGGCAAAGGCCGCGGCGATCGCCCAACCGAAACCGAAAAGGCGGGCGGGATCGATGGCGAACTGGCGAAGAAGATTCATGAGCATCATGTCGGGCTGAAAACCGGAAAAACGGATGAAGGGGGTGGTCACCTCGTAGAAAAGGTCATACTCATGCGGGAAGAAACTCTGCGCGAAGAGCGGGGAAAGCAGGAGGAAGAACAAAAGCCCCGCGCGAAGGGCCAGCCGCCGTTCGCCCCGCAGGGACCACACGACAAGGAACAGCGGGATGAACCCGATCGCGGTCTCCTTTATCCAGACGCCCGCCGCAAGGAGAATGGCGGTGCCGGCGGCGCGCCATCGTTCCTCGGCATCGGAAAAGGCGACATAGCAGGCGGCGAGCACCGCGCACAGCATCGGCAGCTCCACCTGCCCCACCGCCGAGTAGGATGCCTTGATGGGCATGAAAAAGGCCCAGAGGACCGCGATCCACGCCGCGCGGTCGCCGACATGCCGCCGCATAAGCACGAAGAACAGGGCGTTCACCCCGGCGCCCGCAAGGACCGCGATGAGGCGCACCGCCGCAAGCCGCTCGACACCGAGCAGGATGATGCCACCGGAAAGATAGTTGAAGAGCGGAGGGAAGAAGAAGAGGTCGCCGCTCCCGTAGAGCCGTAGCCAACCGCCCTCCGTCGCGAGACGCCGTGCCGTCGCCGAATAGGCCGCCTCGTCGTAACTGATGATGGGGAACCGATAGGTCCACCACGCGATGGCCCCGTAAGCAACGAGCGAAAAGAAAAATACCGCGGCGACCGCGACCGCCCGTTTTCTTGCGGGGCTCATATCATAACAGCGCGGCGAGCCCGTGCTTTTCGAGATATTCGGTCACCCGCCGCACCTCCTGATGGTCGGCGAGATCGGCGCAGAGCAGGGCATCGTCCACCGCCACCACGAGTTGCCCCTGCTTTTTCAGCAGGAATATCGGCCGGGCGGTCAGGTTGACCACCAGATTGTCGCGGCAGTCGATGAGATGCACCGGGCCGCGAACCGCGTTCCCGTGCTCATCCTTCGGCAACAGATCGCGGTAACTCGCCCAGCCGCCGACATCGCTCCAGCCGAAATCACCGAGAGCGCAACAGATCGGCAGGGCGGTCTTTTCCATAACCGCGTAGTCTATCGATATGGAGCGGATGGCGCCGTACTGTTCCTTGGTGACCGTGGTCGGATCAGGAAGCGCTTCGACCGCCGCCATGATGTCGGGGACCTGCGTCTCGAGTTCGCGCCGCATGGTCGCGGCACGGAACAGGAATATGCCGCCGTTCCAAAGATACCTGCCACTTTTAACGAATTCCTCGGCCCGTTCGCGCTTCGGCTTCTCTTCGAACCGCTCGACCGCGAACACCCCGTCAGCCAACGACGCGCCGATGTGGATATAGCCATACCCGGTCTCGGGATAGGTCGGGCGCATCCCGATGGTGCCAATGCCATCGTGTTTTTCAAGCACAGCAAGGCACCGCGCCATCGTTGCGCGGAACTCTTCGGGGTCGGCGATGTGGTGATCGGCGGGCAGCACCGCCACCCGATCGTCGCCACCCCAGAACTCCCCTATCGCCCGAAGCGCAAGCGCGATGCAGGGCGCCGTGTTCCGGCCGACCGGCTCGAAGATGGCGCGGACACCAGGAAAGGCGGCGATATCTGCTTCGATGTGGCGACGCTGTTTGGCGGAAGAAACGACGAGGATCTTATCGGTCAGCGGCAAGAGGCGCGTTATCGTCTCGCCGAGCAGGGTCCGTTCGGAAAAAAGGGCGAGCGACTGTTTCGCCTTGTCCTCGCGCGAAAGCGGCCAGAACCGCTTGCCGCTCCCGCCCGCCATGATAACGGCCACGATCGACATCGCCGCACCCCCTATCGGTCGCTGTTAGAAAAGACTGGTGCCGGAGGTCGGACTTGAACCGACACGGTGTCACCACCACCGGATTTTGAGTCCGGCGCGTCTGCCAATTTCACCACTCCGGCACTGATAACGGGCGCATTCTATGGCCCGACTGGGGGTTGTCAATTTTTTCGCGGGACGGCGGCAAAACGCTCGGCCACCGGGATATCGGCCGGCGCGAGATCATAGGAGGACAGTTCGGCGGGACACACCCACGCCATGGCGCTGTGTTCGGTCGGCACGAAACGACCCGTTACCTTCGTGACACGGAACACCATCAGCCGGACCACCCGCGCGCCGTAATCGTGCTCGTGTTCGATGAACAGGTCCCCCACCGTCGCACGGACGCCGAACTCCTCGTTCAGTTCACGGGCAAGACATTCTTCGGGCGTTTCCCCCGGCTCTATCTTGCCGCCGGGGAATTCCCATTTGCCGCGGGTATCGCCCTTGTCGGCGCGGCGCGCGATGAATACCTTCCCGCGCCGGACGATGATCGCGGCGGTGACGGGTATGACCGGTTTCGCCATCTGTTCCTCCTTTCGCGGCAGTATGGCACCACGATGGACCTTTTGCAATTTTTACCTCTCCTTTACAAATCATCGCCGCTCCGGTATAAGTGTGGCGTAATACACGGGGTCGCATGGATACCGTACAGAAAAAGAAAGAACGACCCAACCTTGAGGGGAAGGCGTTCCTCAACCTCCACAAGCGGGTCGAGACCGCCATCATGGACTACGACATGATACACCCCGGCGACCATATCATGGTGGGGCTGTCGGGCGGCAAGGATTCGTCGCTGCTACTGGCGCTGCTCGCCCGCAAGAAGATAGAGACCACCAACGACTTCAAACTCTCGGCGATATTCGTCCATCTGGGCTTTGAGGGAGACGACGATAAACGAGCCTACCTGAAAAATTATGCCGGATCGCTTGGCGTTCCGTTCCACACCGTTGATGAACCGATGCTCGACACCTTCAAACGGGAAAAAAAGAAACCCTGCTACCTCTGCTCGCGTAACCGTCGCATCGCGATATTCAAGTACGCCAAGAAGATCGGCGCCAATGTCATCGCCTTCGGCCACCACCGTGACGACTTCATGCAGACGCTGTTCCTCAACATCCTCTACGGTTCCTGCATCGAGACGATGAAGCCCAACAACCCCTTCTTCGGCGGCGAATTCCGCGTCATCCGGCCGATGTTGTACATCGACGAAAAGATGATAGCGGCCGAGGCGAAGCGCCGCAAGATCGAGACCTTCCCCGCTGGCTGTCCCTACGGCGAAGAGAACCAGCGCGCCTATGTGAAGGAACTCATCGCCGCGGCGCACAAACGGCATCGCCGCGTCCGGCAGAGCATATTCCGCTCGATGTTCACCGTACGGCCCGAATACCTGCTCAAAGAGCCGAGCCGAAAAAGCATGCTATAGGAGGTCGTTATGAAGGTCCTCGTATCGGTCGGCACCCGACCCGAATTCATCAAGATCGTGCCGGTCATCCGCGAACTCAAAAAGCGCGGCATCGACACCCATTTTCTCTATACCGGCCAACACCGCGATCTCTGCCGGCCGCTGTTCGACTTCTTCGCCGTCCACCCCGACACCGACCTCGATATCATGAAAGAGAACCAATCCATCGCTCATATCACCAGTTCCATCCTGACGCGGCTCGACGCGACGCTCGATACGGTGAAGCCCGACCTCGTCGTCGTCCACGGCGACACCTCGACCACTCTCGCCTCGTCGCTCGCCGCCTTCTACAAAAAGATACCGGTCGCCCATGTCGAGGCAGGACTGCGCAGCAACGACCGCTACTCTCCCTTCCCCGAGGAGATGAACCGGGTGCTCACCGACCGCATCGCCTCGTACCACTTCGCCCCGACGACGCAGAATCGCGACAACCTCCTGCGCGAGGGGATCGCCCCGGCTAACATCTTCGTCACCGGCAATACCGTCATCGACACCGTGAAGTTCGTCGCGGCGAAGATACAGACCAAAAAGAAGAAACAGGTACTCATCACCGCCCACCGGCGCGAGAATTTCGGCGGACCGATGGAACACATCTGCAGGGCGATAGCCGAACTGGCGCGCCTTTTCCCCGACCGCGCGTTCCTCTACCCGGTCCACCCGAACCCGAATGTCCGCAAGACGACCGGCGCGCTACTGACCGGCATCGCGAATGTCAAACTCGTCGAACCGCTCGACTATATCGCCTTCATCACCGAGATGGCCTCCTCCGAACTGGTCCTCACCGATTCGGGCGGCATTCAGGAGGAGGCGCCCGCCTTCGGCATCCCCGTGGTCGTGATGCGGCGCGAAACCGAACGGACCGAAGGGGTCGACGCGGGGACGCTTATACTTGCCGGGACCGAACAGAGCGATATCGTCGCGGCGGCCAAACGGCTCCTCACCGACCCCGCCTACTACGCCTCCTTCGCCAAGGCCACCAACCCCTACGGCGACGGCCACGCCGCCGAACGGATAGCGGAAAAACTGTCCGGGATATCTTCCTGAAGCACGCCTACTGTGGGAACAGCGTATCCTTGTTCGCCTTTATCTCGGAGCAGGTCCAGTTCTGATCGACGAGGCGGACCATCTTGAACCAACTGTTGGCGTAATCGGGCTCCACCGTCTTCTCATTCATAAGAGTATTGCTGCTCGCTTCGAGCACGATCTGCTCACTCTCCCAGATAAGAGCCCCCTCGATGAGGGTATCGTTCTGGGTCTCGCCGACCATGTCGTTGACGGTACGCTGAATGGTCGCCATCCAGCCGTCGCCGCCGATGATGGACCCTTTGCAATTGACCGTCATACCCGGTTTGCCGTCCTCGTCCTGATCGTAGATGTGCGTATCGTTCTTGTCGGTCGGGAGCGGATCGTTGAGCGGATCGGCGAGATCCTTAACTCCGTTGAGCATCAGGATGTCGGTCGCGGTGACATCAAAGCCGACGCCGCTACGGTCAAGTATAGTCGTGAAGTCCCAGATCATCGGCTTGAGGTGGGAGATATAGTTGTCGCTGATGGTGACGGACAGAAGGTTCGAACCACTGTCTATGAGCGTCTCGCAGGGGGTAGCGACCGCGCTCACGGTGCCGTCGCCGTTGTCGGTCAGACCGACCAGCGCGTAGGAGGAGGTCGTGGAAACGCTCTTCGTTTCGCCGATGATCGGAACGGTCGTCGTGACATTCGAGGTGGTGAAGTTGAGCATCGCCCACTTGCCGTTGAAGTTGTAGGCGGGAGCGGTATCCTCGTCGGGCGTTTCGTTGTCGACCACCGTGTCGTCGGTGACGGTATCGTCGGTGACCGTGTCGTCGGTCACGGTGTCGTCGGTGACCGACTGATCGGTCTGATCGGTCGGATCGGACTGATCGGACTGATCGTCAACGGTCGTATCATCGGTGACGGCGCTCTCGTCGGGCACCTGCGCGTTGTCGGGAATGGTCTTCGTGCCGTCGTCGCCGCACGAGACGGCAAGAAACAGGCACACGGACAGAAGAGCGGTCATACCGGTCCTTTTCATCGTACTCCTCCTTTTTTTTTCTTGAGACAACAATGCGTTATATAGGGAAAAACGGCAAAAGTCAATCGGCCCGGCGTCAGAAAAAAAATCATTGACAGCGGTATCTTCCCTGTTATGGTACCCTCGTTCTGGAAGAGGAGCGCCGAGCAGGCGTTCCGGCGGAGGGGCGGTCCCCGATGATGCCGGAACGGGGGCATCGGCGCCGAAACGACGCGGCGGATCGTCGGCGCGGGCGTTGGACGACGGGGTCGAATCCCCGCGGCTGTCACGAGTGATCGTGGAGGGCTTCTGAAGAGCGCGACCGCTTTTCCTGACTCTTTCACCCACTCAGGCCTCTTCGGTTTTGTGAACTTCCGACGAGGGAGAGTAGCATGAGGATCCTCAAATTCGGCGGCACCTCGGTCGGCACGGCCGACGCCGTCAGGCAGGTCGAAAGGATCGTGCGGGACGCCGGACCGGGCGCGCTGGCCGTCGTGTCGGCCTTCTCGGGTGTCACCAACGCCCTTACCCGCACCATCGAACTGATGCGCCGCGGCGACACGGCGGGCGCCCTCGCGGAACTCGACAGGGTCGAAGAGCGGCACCGCGCGATGATCGCCGATCTGGGCCTTCCCGCCGCGACCGCCTGTTTCACGGCCGATACCATCGACCGCATCCGCGGCCTCATCCCGGCCCTTACGGCGCTGGGCGACATCACCCCGCGCGCCGCCGACACCATCCTCGCAACGGGCGAGACGCTCTCGTCGCGCATCATCGCCGACCATTTCACGGCGCGGGGGCTCGACGCGGCGCACCTCGACGCCCGAGAGGTGCTCGTCACCGACGCCTCGTTCGGCGCGGCCCAACCCGACACGGCAGGCATTGAGGCGGCGGTACGAGGCAAACTTCTGCCGCTGCTCGCGCGGTACCGCGCCGTAGTGACCGGCGGCTACATCGGCGCGACGCCGCAGGGGGTGACCACCACGCTCGGACGGGGCGGATCGGACTATTCGGCGGCGCTTCTCGCGGCGGCCGCCGGGGCCGATGAATGCCAGATATGGACCGATGTGGACGGCATCATGACCTGCGACCCGCGCATCATCCCGGCGGCGCGCACCGTGCCGCGGCTCACCTACGACGAAGCGGCCGAACTGGCCTTCTTCGGGGCGAAGGTCCTTCACCCGCTCACGATATTCCCGGCGGTCCGAAAGGGCATCCCGGTCGTCATCCGCAACACCTTCGCTCCCGACCGCCCCGGCACGCGGGTCGTCGCGCAGAACGGCAACGACCGGCGTCTCAAGGCGATCGCCTTTCAGCGCGGCATCACGGTGCTCCACATCCGCAGCAACCGGATGCTCGGCGCCTACGGGTTCCTCGCCGCCGTTTTCGATGTGTTCCGCGGCCACCGCACGCCGGTGGATCTCGTCACCACCTCCGAGGTGAGCATATCGGTCACCATCGACGATACCGCGCACCTCGACGCGATAACGGCCGATCTCGCGCGGCTCGGCGAAGTATCGGTCGAACAGGGACGCGCCATCGTGTCGCTCATCGGCGACGGGATGCGCGAAACGGCCGGGATCGGCGCCCGTTTCTTCAACACGCTCCGCGCCATCAATGTCGGCATGGTGAGCGTGGGAGCGAGCGAGGTCAACATATCGATCGTCATCGCCGAGAAAGATCTCGAGTCGGCGGTCGGCCTGCTTCACCACGAATTCTTCGACGGAGGCTCCGCATGAAGGGCATCGGCGGTTGCGATCTGCATGAACTCGCGGCGCGTTTCGGCACGCCGCTCTATCTGTATGACGCGGAACGCATCGAAAGGAATTGCCGCGCCCTGCAGGGCGCCTTCAACGCGCACTATCCGGCGACCGACAGCTTTTACGCGGTCAAGGCGAACGGCAACCCGCATCTTTTACGGCTCATCGCGGCGCGCGGGCTCGGCGCCGACTGCGCCGCGCCGCTCGAAGTGACGCTCGCCGAGCGGGCCGGCATACCGCGCGAGAATATCATGTACACCGGCAACTACGAGTCACGCGACGACCTTGCCGCCGCCGCACGGTGCGGCGCGATCAATCTCGACGATATCACGGCGCTCGACAAACTGCCCGCCGGGTTCGACGGCATCCTCTCGTTCCGGGTCAACCCGGGCGAAGGGGGCGGCTCTCATCCCGGCATCATCACTGGCGGTCCCGGTGCGAAGTTCGGCATACCGCTCGAAAGCGTACCGGCCGCCTACCGGCTCGCGGCCGATCGGGGGTTCACCCGATTCGGTATCCACCTCATGGCCGGATCGAACAACCGCGACCCGCTCTTCTTCGCACGGATGACCGCCATCATCTGCCATAACGCCGCCGGCATCTTCCGGCCGCTCGGCATACTGCCGGAATATCTCGACATCGGCGGCGGCTTCGGCATCCCCTATACCGACGACGAGACGCCGCTCGACCTCGATGCGACGGCCAAAGCGGTGGCGGGAACGCTCGCGCTCTGCGCCGCACAGCACGGCGTCACCCCGCCGCGGCTCCGCATCGAACCGGGCCGCTATATCGTCGGCGACGCCGGGTACCTGCTGACCCGTGTCACAGGGATCAAGGAGGGGATCCACCGGTTCGTCGGACTCGACGCCGGCATGAATACCCTCCTCCGACCGGCGCTCTACGGGGCGCGCCACCGCGTCACGGTCGTCGGGAAAGATACCCCGGCCGGCGTGGCGACGCTCTGCGGCCGCATCTGCGAGAACACCGACATCTTCGCCACCGACATCCCCTTCCCTGCCGTCACCGAAGGCGATATCGTCCTCTTTCACGATGCCGGCGCCTACTGCGCAGCCATGGCGTTCCCTTACAACGGTCGTCTGCGACCCGCCGAAGTACTCTGCGAGAACGGCGTGGCGCGGCTCATCGCGCGGGCCGAGGACAAAACGGACTTTCTGGGACGCTACGCGGTGTGATTCAGTCGGGGTCGGGGCGCGGCGGCTCCTCTTTCCGGTACACGGTGAGGAGCGGCACTCCCTGCCGTTCGAGGATATAGACCGGCGTACGCCGTTTGACCTTGCGCAAAAGATCGGGGTACTCGCGCCAGCGGTACTCGTGGGTCAGCACATAGTAGGCGGCCGTATCCCGGTTGTCGGAGTAGTAGAATTTCGGCGTCAGCAGTTTCGCCCGTTTGAGGTAGCCGGAGGTGAAGGGATATTCCTTGCCGTTCGGGTCGAACGCGACGGGTGAGAAGGTCTTCAGTTCGCGATTGAAATACTCGGCGAGGTCGTAGTAGAACAGGTCGTAGTAGTGCGTTTCGAACTTGTACTGCGCCGCTCCCTTGGTGCCACCGATGAGTTCGCTGTAGTACGAGAGATGATCGTGCTTAAGGTCCACCATCGAGAGAATGGCCGGCAGGAACACGATGCCGAACGGGGCGAACCGCCACCGCTCCGGCAGTATCGTCGCGCGGTCGAGCGCCCGCCAGAGCCCGACGCCCGCGGCGGCCGCGAGGAACGGGAAGAAGGGTTGGAACAGTTTCACGCCGCTGTAGAACGGCGCCGGCAGGAACATCACCGTCCCGATCGCGACAAAGGCCGACAGCGACACGAGAAGCATCGGCCGGAAGCGGTCGCGGTCGTCGCGCCACCGGTACAGCAGGAACCCGATCGCGGCGCACAGCACCGTGAGAAGCGGCGTGGTGACGAGCATCATCACGAAGGGCGCCGACCACGGCGGCCGCGGGGTCGAGTATATCTCGCCGAGGTAGTACATGCTGATGCCATAGTGGTTGACATGGAACAGGACATACTCCTTGAATCGCTGGACGGTATCGTGCCACAGCCACGGCCAGAGCGCGAAGAACATCGGCAGCGACAGCAGGAGCATCGACACGAACTGCGGCGCGAATATCGTACGGACCGGCCGCCGTTTGAGATCGTCCCACTTCACGACGCAGTAATGGAGGAGCACCGGCAGGACCATGAACGGCGCGTTGAGTTTCGAGGCGAGCGCGAAGCCGAAGGCGATCCCGGTCATCCACGCCCAGAACCGCGAGGTGAGCCCGCGCCAGTAACAGTAGACGAATATGAAGCAGGTCGCCCCGACGGTGAAGTCGAGCGTGGCGACGCGGGCATGGAAAAAGGTGCGCGGCAGGAAGATGAAGAATAACGACGCGAACACGGCGGCCCGGAACGACACGGCGCGGCGGACGAAACTGAAGAGGAACAGCAGGAGCACGGCGGCAAGCGCGCTGATGCCAACGCGGTAGGCGACCGTCTCGCGCAGGATGCCGGATTTCTTGTGGATAAGATAGCCGCCCGCCATGAGCAATTTCGCGAACGAGGGATGTTCGTGGTTATTGTGCCAGTAGCGGTCGATGAACCCCTTGTCGAAGTACTTGAACCCCTTCCACCCCGTTTCGAGGTAGTCGCCGTAACTTTTCGCCGCATCCATGTAGAACCGGGCGTCATCGGTGATGGCGACCCGTTCGGCCTGATAGACGAGCAGGAAGAAATAGAACCCGGCGAGCATAAGCGGCGTCAGCGCCATGAGTATGCGCCAGAGGAGCGACCGGCTCATGGCGTCACCTCCCCGGCGGCACGGAATATCAGATCGCAGTAGAAATGGCGCTTGCCCGCCTTATCGGCGACGACGCGTATCGTAAGCGGCCGGTCGGCGGCGAACCCTTTCAGTTCGGCCTGCTGCCATACCCCGTCACGGGTGGTGAACGACCGTTCCCGCTCCTCCTGCGTCACCGTCACCGTCACCGGCGGGCACTGCCCCTTGCAGTCGCCCGAGGCGGCGATGCCGTAACCGAGCGATATCGCCGCGGCGCGCCAGCGGGCCGGGTCGGCCGTCAGTTCTATCCATTTGTCGGGGCCGTCGAGCGGGTGGACCGAAAGGGCGGTGCGCCGTTCGGGGCCGAACTCGCCGCTCTTGACCTGCGCCCGTTCCCAGGGGGCGGGACCTATCACGAACTCGCCGTTACGAAAGGCCGCGCCGTCGGGGAAGGCGGAGGATCGGATCACCAGACCATCCGGAAAGGCGTCGGACAGCAGATATTCGGCCGGGGCGCCGTCGGTGCGCTCGAAGCGCCACAGCGTCAGCCCCTCGACCGCCGCCGCGACCGTCGCGGAGAACCCGTCGAGATCGCCGAAGTCACCGGGCATCGAGGCGCCGACGACGAGGAAGAAACGGGAGGCACGGGCCGCCTTCGGGGCGTTCGACCCGCCGCCCGGGAAGATGTTGTACTGCGGGTGGCTTCCGACGAACCGGTCGAACCGCTGGTCGGCAAGATAGATCGGCTCGCCGGGACGCACCTCGCGCGAAAGGGTGTCGAGGAGCGGGCCGGGCATCCGCTCCGGGAGAGGCGCGATATGGTAGGAGAAGAAACTGAAGACGCTCCAGACCGCCGTCAGCAGGATGAGCGCAAAGGCGATGTTGTAGGGCGTTCGGGGGGACACCTTCATGCGGGGGTGATGACCTCGCAACCCATGAGGGGGCGGAGCGCTTCGGGCACCGCGATGGACCCGTCGGCGCGCTGGTAGTTCTCGACGACCGCGATGAGCGTCCGGCCGACCGCAAGCCCCGATCCGTTCAGGGTGTGGCAGAGTTCGGTCGCCTTCGCTCCCGCCCGTTTGAAGCGGATGTTGCCGCGCCGCGCCTGATAGTCGGTGAAGGAACTGCACGACGATATCTCGCGGTAGCGTCCCTGTCCGGGGAGCCACACCTCGATGTCGAAGGTCTTGGCCGACGAGAAGCCCTGATCCTGAGCGGCGAGCCGCACGACGCGGTAGTGAAGGCCCAGCCGGCGCAGTATCTCCTCGGCGTCGAGGAGCAGTTTCATAAGTTCGGCGTCCGAAGCCTCGGGCCGCGTGAACTTGACGAGTTCGACCTTATTGAACTGATGCTGGCGGATGTAGCCCTTGGTGTCCTTGCCGTAACTGCCCGCCTCGCGCCGGAAACAGGGGGTGTAGGCGCAGTAGGAGCGCGGCAGGTCCTCCTCGCGCAGTATCTCGTCGCGGTGGAGATTGGTCACCGGCACCTCGGCGGTCGGTATGAGGAACAGATCGTCGTTCGTCCTGAACAGGTCCTCCTCGAACTTGGGGAGTTGCCCGGTCGCCGTCATCGTCGCGCGGTTGACCATGAACGGCGGCAACACCTCGGTGTAGCCCCGTTCGCGGGTCTGGATGTCGAGCATGAACTGGATGAGCACCCGTTCGAGCGTCGCGAGTTTCCCCCACAGCACGCTGAACCGCGCGCCGGACAGTTTCGCCCCCCGCTCCGGATCGAAGAGACCCTTGGCGAGGTCGTCGTGCTCCTTCGGGGTGAAATCGAACACCGGCTTTTCGCCCCACGCCGACACTTCCACGGCGTTATCCTCTCCTCCCTCCGGCGCGTCATCGGCAAGCATATTCGGTATCGCAAGCAGTATCTGGTCGAGTTCCTCCTCGACCGCCTTGACCTTGGGCTGGAACGACTTCACCTGCTCGGAAAGCGCCTTCAGTTCCTCCTGTATCGCCTTTTTCTCGTCGGGGGTGCCGCTCTTCATGATCTGCGGCATATCCTTGGACCGTTTGTTCTGCTGGGCGCGGGCCGTTTCCGACTCGGTGATGATCCGTTTGCGCCGCTCGATCAGTTCGGCCGCCGTCTCTATCAGATGGATATCCTTGAAGTTCCGCTTGCGCATCGAAGCCAGAACGCGCTCCTTCTGCTCCATGATGAGTCTGCCGTCGAACATCGCCGTTCTCCCTTGAAGTTCGTAGAAATAACGGGCGCTTCATCATAGTGGGCGGGGTCTTCTTTGCAAGTTTTTTTCTTGCGCGGCGGACTGGATTTTCTTGCCTTTTCGGCTCGCGGCGGCTACACCTTCAGGGTGTTTGTTCATCTTTTGCCGGAGTTTGACATGATAACCGCCTCGAAACGCGGCGCGGCGATGCCGCCCTCCCCGATCCGCAAACTGAAGCCCTACGCCGATAAGGCGATAGCGGCCGGGAAGACCGTCTATCAACTGAACATCGGTCAGCCCGACATCGAAACGCCCCCCGCGATGTTCGACGCCTTGAAGAAACTCGGCTCGAAGGTCATCGCCTACGGCCCGTCGCAGGGCATCCCCGAATATCAGGACGCACTCATCAAATACTACAAAAAGCACGGCATCGAACTGGGCCGCGAGAACATCATCGTGACGAACGGCGGCTCAGAGGCGATCATCATGGGGATGACCGTCTGCTGCGACCCGGGCGACGAGATACTGGTCCCCGAGCCGTTCTACACCAACTACAACGGCTTCGCGACACAGGCGGCGGTGACGGTGCGCCCGATCACCACGCGGCTCGAGGACGACTGGGAACTGCCCGACATATCGGTCATTGAGCGGCTCATCACCCCGAAGACGAAGGCGCTCATGATCTGCAACCCGAACAACCCCACCGGCAAACTCTACGGCGAGGAGGAACTTCGCAAACTCGCCTATCTCGCCAAGAAGCACAACCTGTTCCTGTTCGGCGACGAGGTGTACCGCGAATTCATATTCAGCGGCGAGAAGCACACCTCGCTCCTCGAGTTCCGCGACATGGACGAACATGTGGTGATGATGGACAGCATCTCGAAGCGCTTTTCGGCCTGCGGGTCGCGCATCGGCGCTTTTGTGAGCCGCAACAAGGCGGTGATGCAGGCGGCGCTCTGCTTCGGTCAGGCGCGGCTCTGCCCGCCGACGATAGACCAGTGGATGGCGGTCCCGACGGTCGATCTGGGCAAGGACTACTTCGACACGATGGTCGGCGAATACAAGAAACGGCGCGACGCGGTGCTCGAAGGGCTCGCCAAGATGGCCGAGGTCGAGTACAAGGTGCCGAAGGGGGCCTTCTACATCGTGATGCGTCTGCCGGTCGCCGACGCCGAGGATTTCGTGATCTGGATGCTGACCGAATTCCATGTCAACAACGAGACGGTCATGCTGGCTCCCGCCGAGGGGTTCTACGCCACCCCGGGGCTGGGCCGCAACGAGGCGCGCATCGCGTTCGTCCTCAATGTCGAGAAGACGAAAAAAGCGATGGAGATCCTCCGGCTCGCGCTCGAGGCGTACCGCAAGAAATGCTGAGGATATAACGAGGAGGATACCATGCCGCTCGTCATCGGGATAGCCGGAGGGACCGGATCGGGCAAGTCGACCATCGCCCACAACATCAAAGCGGCCGTGGCGCTGCAGGAGACGGTCGCCATCATCGAGATGGACGCCTACTACAAGGACCACTCGCACCTGTCGGACATCGACCGCGAGGCGCTCAACTACGACCACCCCGACGCGATAGACTTCGAACTGTTCGCCAAGCAGTTGAAGGCGCTCATCGCCGGGCAGGCGATAGAAAAGCCGATCTACGATTTCGTGAAGCACGGACGCCGCGCGGAGATCGATCTCACCGAACCGGCCGACATCGTCATCGTCGAGGGGATACTCGCGTTCCACCGCAAGGAGATACGCGACCTGTTCGACATAAAACTGTATGTGGACACCGACCCCGACATCCGCGCCTTCCGCCGCATCCGTCGCGACATCGAGGTGCGCGGCCGCAAGTTCGAACAGATACGCAAACAGTACTACGACTCGGTCAAGCCGATGCACGCCCAGTTCGTCGAGCCGTCGAAGAAGTGGGCCGACCTCGTCCTGCCCGAGGGAGGCGACAATGTCGTCGCGACCGACATGATCGTGACCAAGATACGGCAGTGGCTCGTCGAACACCGCTCCCCCCGCAGCGCCGCCGGATGAGAACGCCGCTGTTCCTCCTTTCTCTCCTTTCGTGCCTGACCGTCGCCGCGCAGACGGCGCCGTTCGCCCCCGACCTCGGCATCGTCGCGCCCGAGGACGCCGGCATCGTCGTGTACGACATCGCGGCGAAGAAAGAGGCGTTCGCCCACAACCGCGACAAGGAGTTCCCCTACGCCTCGAATGTGAAACTCATCACGACCGGCGCGGCGCTGAAACACCTCGGACGCAACTACACCTTCAAGACCCGCTTCTACTACAAGCCCGAAACGGCGACGCTCTACATGAAGACGCAGGGCGACCCGACGATGGTGATGGAGGAACTCTGGCTCGTCGCCAACGAACTCAAGAACCGCGGCGTCAAGTACATCGCGCGGGTCGTCGCCGACGACTACGCTTACGGCGAGAAAGGGTCGATCCCGATGGCGGGAAGCGACGGCACCGGCCGCGCCTACAACGCCTATCTTTCGCCCTTCGCGCTCAACTATAATTCGGTCGAATTGGTATTCCTTCCCGGCAAGGAAGGGGAAAAGGCGCAGGTGTTCATCTCGACGCCGGGGCGCCACTTCATCCTCGAAGGCGAGGTCATGACCGTGAAGGGGAAGGAGAAGAAGGTCGAGATACTCTCCGAGAACACCGACGGGCGGACCAAACTCACCGTGTCGGGCACCATCGGCACCGAACTCAAGGAAGGACTGCGCAAAGAACGGAAGATATGGGACCCGTTGCGCCACTACACCGACCTGCTGATGTACTTCATGTTCCAGGCAAAGGATGTCGTCCCCGACCGGGCGCGGCTCGACGACTCGCTCTTCGACGCCGCCGACGGCATCCGCTACACCCACGAGAGCAGGGAACTGTTCCTCATCCTCACCTACATGAACCGCTGGTCCACCAACTTCATCGCCGACGCGATCATGTACGCCATCGGCATCGAGAAGAAAAAGGACCACCGCGCCGGACTCGCCGTCCTCAAACAGTACGCGAAGGAACTGACCGGCGTCGAACCCAACATCATCAACGCCTGCGGGCTCGGCACCGTCGCGCAGAACCTGCTGACCCCCGGCTTCATCATCGACCTCATGAAAAAAGAGTACGGCAACCCCTTCGCGATGCCCGATTATTTCGCGACGCTCCCGGTGGCGGGCGAGGAAGGGACGATGAAGAAGATAAAGGCCGATTACAAGCACGAGGCGCGGTTCAAGACCGGGTCGCTCTCGTTCGTCACCGCAGTGTCGGGCCTCATGCGCGCGAAGAGCGGCAGGGTCTATCTCGTCACGCTCGTACTCAACTCGAAGAAGAAGGCCTATCTCGTTCCCGATCGGGACCTCGTCCTCGACCAGATATGGCAGGCGTTCTAGCGGACGCTCCCGACCATTTTTCCCCCGCGCTCCTCTTGACTTACCGCCTTCCGGCGTTATCGTATGCGAAAGCGCGACGAAGACCGTCGGGTGAAGATACGAAGGAGATACTCATGACCGAGAACGCGAAGAACGACTGGAAAAAGAAGGTGCCCGAGGTGCTCGAAAAGGTGCGCCCGATGTTACAGCGCGATGGCGGCGATGTCGAACTCATCGGCGTGAGCGATGACGGGGTGGTCACGGTCGCCCTGCGCGGCGCCTGCCACGGCTGTCCGATGTCGCAGATGACGCTCAAGATGGGCGTCGAGTTCGAACTCAAGCGGAACATCCCCGAAGTGACGAAGGTCGTCAGCGTCTGATGGACGATACCATACGCCGCATCGCGGCGTTGAAGAAGGATAAGAACGCCATCATCCTCGCCCACACCTATACCCGGCCTGAAGTGCAGGATATCGCCGATGTGGTCGGCGACTCGTTCGAACTGGCGGTCCGCGCCGCCGACTCGGCCGCCGAGATCATCGTGCTCGCCGGCGTCCGGTTCATGGGCGAGACGGCCGCCATCCTCACCCCCGGCCGCACGGTGCTCCTGCCGGTCGCCGACGCCGGCTGTCCGCTCGCCGACATGATAACGCCCGAACAGGTGCGGCAACTCAAGGCGCAATACCCCGGCGCGGCGGTCGCCTGCTATGTCAACTCGTCGGTCGAGGTAAAGGCGCTGTCGGATGTCTGCGTGACCAGTTCATCGGCGGTCCGCATCGTCCGCAACCTGCCCGCAAAACAGGTCATCTTCGTCCCCGACCGGAACCTCGGTTCGTGGGTCGCCGAGCAGGTCCCCGAAAAGGATATCATCCTCCACAGCGGCTTCTGCCCGGTCCACCATAAGGTGTCGCCCGAAGATGTGCGCAAAGTGAAGGCTCGCCACCCCGGCGCGGTGGTCCTCATGCACCCCGAATGCATGAAAGAGACGCGCGCCGAGGCCGACCACATACTTTCGACCGGCGGCATGGTGGCGCTCGTGAAGGAAAAGAAGCACGAACGCTACATCGTCGTGACCGAGTCGGGGATCACCCACACGCTCCGGCGGCACGATCCGGCGGCCGAATTCATCGACCTTTCCAACCCGACCATGTACTGCCAGAACATGAAGAAGATAACGATCGAGACGATCCTCCGGTCGCTTGACGAGGGGGGAACGGCGGTCACGGTGGCGAGCGACATCGCCGAGAAAGCACGCTACGCCCTCAGCCGGATGCTTGAACTGAACAGGTGAGATAATGGAAAAAGAACTGCGCGTCGGCCCGCTCTTATTCACCTCGCGGCTCTTCCTCGGTACCGGCAAATACCGGTCGAACGACGCGATGATCGCTGCGGTCAAGTCTTCCGGCACGCAGGTGGTAACGGCCTCTCTGCGGCGGATGGACCTCGGCGGGGAGGACGAATCGCTCTTAAAGCCGCTCCTTAACTGCCCCGGCATCACGATACTGCCGAACACCGCCGGGGCGCGGACGGCCGACGAGGCGGTCTACTACGCCGAGATGGCGGCCGAGGCGGGGCTTCCCAAGTGGGTGAAACTCGAACTCACCCCTGAACCGCGCTACCTCCTCCCCGACCCGATCGAGACCCTGAAGGCGACCGAGATACTGGTGAAGAAAGGCTTCGCGGTGCTCCCCTACATCAACGCCGACCCGATGCTGGCACTCCGCCTGCAGGACGCGGGGGCGGCGACGGTCATGCCGCTTGCAGCGCCCATCGGCACCAACAAGGGGATACTGATGCGCGAGATGATCCGCATCATCATCGAACAGGCGCGCGTCCCAGTCGTGGTCGACGCCGGTATCGGCGCGCCGTCGGACGCCGCCGCCGCGATAGAACTCGGCGCCGACGCGGTGCTGGTGAACACGGCGATAGCCACGGCGAAGGATCCCGCCGCGATGGGAACGGCGTTCAAGATGGCGGTCGAAGCGGCGCTCATCGCCCGGGAAGCGGGCATCCCGAAGAAGTACGACAGCGCACACGCCTCCAGCCCCGAACTTGACTTCCTGAAAAAGTGACATCGTCCCTTATTTAGTTGACAATCGCACGGAACTATACCTAATATATGACGCTTTACCCTTACCAGAGGAGTCATGGCAGGCATCGGCCTCATATCCAACCCGAAGGCACGACAGAACAAGCGTCGCCCGCGGCTCCTGCGGCTTATGCAGGAATACCATGACGAGGTGCTCCTTTCCCGCTTCACCAACGACCTGCACGAACTCGACGCGGCGCTCGACGAATTCCACCGCAAGAAGGTTGACATCGTCGCGGTGAACGGCGGCGACGGCACGCTCCATCTGGTCATCACAAAGATGATACAGGTCTGGGGCGACCGGCCGCTTCCCCCCATCGCGGTCCTGCGCGGCGGCACCATCAATCAGGTCGCGACCAATGTGAAAGCGCGGCGCGGCGCGCTCGCCAACCTGAAAAGACTGGTCAAGAAGTACAAGAACGGCGACGAGCCGCGGATAGTCCAGAAGCCGCTCTTCCGCATCGACGACAAGTACGGGTTCATCTTCGGCAACGGCATCGTGACCGCCTTCATGGACTACTACTACGAACACGGGGACCCCTCCCCATTCGTCGCGTTCAGGACGCTCGTCAACTCGGTCGGCTCCATCTTCCTGCGGACCCGCCTGTACCGCAAACTCTTCGAGGGGTTCGAGGCGCATCTCGTCGTGGACGGCAAGGATCTCGGCAAAAAACCGTACCTCGGCATCTTCGTCACCTCGCTCTCGCAGATCGGGCTCGGCTTTGAGCCCTTCTGGCGCAACCGTCACCTCACCGACAAGATGCAGATGCTCGCGATACACAAAGGGAGCTGGATCGTGCCCTTCCTCGGGCTCGCGTGGCTCGGCAAGCCGCTCCCCAAGAGCACGGTGCTCGACACCATCGGCAAGCATTTCTCGATACGGGTGGGACGACCGTTCAAATACACGATAGACGGCGACCTCTACCAGAGCGCCGGCTCGCTCGACCTGTTCGTTGACAGAAGCGTTGATATCATAGCGGGGTAACGATGAAGTTCAGTTGTTTCGGAAAGACCGATGTCGGCAGAAAGCGGGAACTCAACGAGGACTCCTTCGCGGTGCTCGACGAGGAGCGCGTGTTCGTGGTCGCCGACGGCATGGGGGGGCACAACGCCGGCGAGGTGGCCAGTTCCATCGCCATAGAGACCATCGTCAACTTCTTCCGGGCGAGCAAAGAGGATGAGGACATGACCTGGCCCTACAAGATGGACCCCAACCTGTCGATCGAGGCCAACAAACTGAAGGTCGGCATCAAATTCGCCAACCGCAAGATATTCCGCGTCGCGCAGGGCAACGCGAGTTACTCCGGCATGGGGACCACGATCGTCGCGATGCTCCTGCTCGAGAACGGGCCGCTCTACATCGCCCATGTCGGCGACAGCCGGTGTTACCGCTACGCCGACGGCGCCATCTCGCAGGTCACCGAGGACCATTCGCTCGTCAACGAATATGTCAAGGCGGGGCAACTGACGCCCGAACAGGCACGGAACTTCCCTCACAAGAATGTCATCATGCGGGCGCTCGGCATGAAGGAGAATGTGCTGGTGGATGTGCTGGAACGCCCGGTCAGCAAGGGCGAGATATACTTCGCCTGCTCCGACGGGCTGTCGGACATGGTGACCGACGACGACATGGCCGTCATCCTCGCCGACTCGAAGAATCTGCGCGAGGCGGCCGACAAACTGATAGACCGGGCCAACGCCAATGGCGGCAAGGACAACATATCGGTGGTACTGCTGCGCATCGACGAATAACCTTAACGATAGGAGAGGCTCCCCATGACCAAAAACAGACTTTTCACGACGGTCCTTTTCGCGATCCTGCTGGCGATACTGCCGGCCTGCGGCGACGACAACGACCCCGCTACCGACAACAGCCCCGCCTCCGATGAAACGGCGACGGCAGACGACATCGTCGCCGATGAGATCGCCGACATCGACACCGCCGAACCGCTCCCCGAGTATCCCCAAGAGACCCCGACCAGCAATCAGGTCGACGACATCGCCGCGAACATCACCTTCTTCGATCACGAGAATGTGGAATGGACCCTCGGCCATTTCTACAAGAAGAAAAAGCTCATCTGGCTCATCTTCTCCGCCTACGACTGCCCCTACTGCAATGTCGAGAAGAGCGACCTGCCCGAACTCTACAAAAAGGAGTACATAGACGGCGGACTCGAGATCATCTTCATCGAGAACGGTCTGCTGTCGGGCCCTCAGCCCTCCAAGGAGCCGGAAAAACTGAACAACATGCGCAACGCGATGATAGACGGCTACGGCGACAAGGCCAAGTTCATCTACGGCTACCTCAAGACGGATATGCAGGCGACGATGGGCAAATACATCATGGCCGGATACCCGACCAACGCCCTCATCGACGCAACCTCGATGAAGATACTCAATTATTTTGAAGGGTGGGACAGCTCCCTTTCCGACAATCAGGAGCACGCCATCCAATTCTGGCTTGATGAACTCTGAGGATCCGGAGTATCCGATGATCCGCACCCTTCTCGCGATGTGTGCCACGGCGCTTTTTCTTTCGGGGTCCTGCGCCTCCACCGAGAACACCGGTCCCGCACCGTCGCCTGCGGCGCCCGTTGCGAACGCCCCGGCCTCACCGGGTGGGGATTTCACGCTCGATCTGGCGACATGGGACGGCGGTCGCTTCTCGTTCGGCGATATCCGCGGCAAGAAACACCTGCTCGTCGCCTTCTGGGCGACCTGGTGCGACCCCTGCAAGGCGGAGTTACGCGATCTCGCCGCCATCTACGACCGCTACCGCGATACGGTCGAGTTCGTCGCCGTTTCGACCGACACCGAAGAAAGCATGGACAAGGTACGCGCCTTCGTCATCGAGAGCAACCTCCCCTTCCCGGTGCTCGTGGACCCGACCAAGTCGCGGATCGCCTCGCTCATCCCCGGCGGCGACACAGTACCTTATTCGATCCTCGTGAACCGCAACGGCACGGTCGTTTCCAGCCACACCGGCTACGAACCGGGCGACGGCGACCGGACCATCCGCGAACTCGATGCCCTGACGGCCGACTGACGCGCCGATGCGACCGTTCCTCATCGCATTGCTTTTGTTCTCCACGCTGACCGGGCAGGAGACCTCGATCGCCCCGAAGGCCCCGGAGAACACCGAGCCGTTGCCGCCGCGGTTCACCGGCTATTCATCGAGCCGCGTCAACATCCGTTTTGACTATCAGAGCACCGACGCCGCGATACCCGATGATTACACCGACCTTTCCCACGAACTGTTCGTCGAGGGCACCTACGACCGCTACACCGTCGGCATGCGCAAGAACCTTCTGCTGTTCCTCGGTCGCGGCCCCGACGACAAGGTGAAGAATTTCGACTATCGCTACGCACCGGAGGCATTCAATCACGGCTGGATGCACGCCCTCGACCGCATCTATCTCAAGATGAACTGGCCGATCGTCACCGTCACGGCGGGAGATCTCCACGAGAGCATGAATCGCGGTCTGCTCTTCTCGCTCCTCAAGGACCCTGCGGGAGAGGACAACGCGCTCCGCGGCGGATCGGTCACGGTCCGGTCGGGCGACCTGCATGCCAAGGCCTTCGGCGGCGTCGCCAACCCCCTTCTGCGCGACCGTGCGACGCTCGAACGGATGGCGGAGGCGAACGACATCCTCTGGGGAAGCGAGGCGGGGTACCGTATCGCGGGCATGGTCGACACCGGCGTCGAGTACGGGGGCGGCCTCTACGGCGACTACACCCTCGACCGCCAGCGGTGGGACGATCCCGACTCGCCACGCACCTACCAGAGCAAATACTTTCATATCGTCGGGCTCTACGCCGACGCCTACCGCCTGATACCGCGCACCACCGTCTACCTCGGCGCCACCCTTCTGCCTGCCGGAGCCGACCGCTGGACGCGCGAGGCGGAGTGGGGCGACACCCGGAAACGGACCGACCTGACCCTCGCCAACGCGCTCTATTTCTCCATCATCAACTGGCACGACATCAGCAAGAGCCGACTGACCATAACGGTGGAAGGGAAACGGTACGAACGCTACTGGCTCAACTACCGGCGCATGGAGGATCTCGATTTCTCGCGCCGTTATTTCAAGCCGCCCGCCCTCGTCTGGGATAACCTGCCGCTCCTCAACGACCTTAACACCATGGGGCTCCGGACCCGGGTCCAGTTCACCGACAGGGACCTGACCGGGCTCACCGCGTCGGCCGAATTCATCGGCGGCCTCTCGAACCCCTACCGCGAGCACTGGGAATACGAAGAGGATCTGTCGCTCAAAGAGGATTACTGGTTCGCCGGCGGTTCTCTGGAGCGGCGCTTCGACCCGGTGACCGTAAGCGCCAAGGCGGGGTACCTGAAGGTGAACGGCCCATCGAACGACGATTACTACGGCGAGACGCTCTATACGCAACTCATCGCCGGTCTCGGCATCGCCGGCTTTTCGGCCAAACTCAATCTCGAACTGTACCGGCGGGACCTGACGCTCCACAAAACCCCCGAGGAACAGGGCGCGATCGAACAGCGGCATATCCTCGACCTGTCGTGGAAAAATCTGCTCTTCGCCTCCTACATCGGCACCTATTACTACAACAGTGTCCCCGAATACGAGAAGCGCGTTTCGGAATATTACCCGGGCGGCTCGATCGGGGTCTCCTACCGGGACATCCGCCTGTCGGTGTTCGGCGGCCTGATGCGCGGCGGGCTCACCTGCCTCGGCGGCGTCTGCCGGTACCTGCCCGATTTCAAGGGCATGAAAATGGAACTGGAGGTGAAACTATGAAAAAAAGGTTCCGGAAGACACTCAGGGCGAGCCCCTTCAAATGGGGCGTTATCGGCGTCGTGACCAGCGGGATCTTCCTGATCCTGTCGGTCATCTTCCACGATAGTGCCGAACGCCATCTCGAGGAGATAGCGGCGGACCCCCGCTACGAGGTGAGCGTCTGGGAACAACTTCCGGCCGAACAGCAACAGCGACTCGGCCGCGATCTCATGAGTGCACGGAATAACCTTTCGCAGATAGCCATGGGCAAGGTCATCTTTTCGATAACTTTGACTATTTCGCTCATCCTGCTTATAGTGCCGCTCGTACGGGTGAGGAACGGGGCCGAACAAAGCGACGACGAGGAACACGGCGACGATGCATGACATCTCCCCCATCATACCGGTCATCCGGCGGCTTCTCGAGGCCGACGAGTTCGATTTCCTCTTCTCCCGGGCCATCGAGATAGCGGCCGACCTGTTCACCGATCATCCTTCCGCCGTCGTGACCCGGCGCGATGATCGCTACTGGGTGCAGGTCGCCTACCCGGCGCGCAAGACGCTCCATTTCCCGATCGCGATACCCGGCGACCTTTCCTTCATACCGATGGACGGCGCCTGCCACCGCCCCGACATCGCTCTGCCCGAAATGGGGACCGACCGGTTCTTCTTTTTCCCCATCGGTCATCAGGACGACCAAAAGGTATGGGGCGAGGCCTGGCTCTGCCTTTCCACCTCGCTGGAGAACGACCCGCTCCTCGCAGTACAGGCCGACCTGTTCGCCGACATAGTGCGCGAGGCGGTCCGTAAGATAGCGAAGATCGAACGGATCAAGCAACTTACCATCATCGACGAGGTAACGGGACTCTACAATACACGACACCTCTTCTCGATCATCGACCAGGCGATCCAACAGGCGGGCCGCTATTTCTCGGAATTCTCGCTCATCTTCTTCGACCTCGATCACTTCAAACTGGTCAACGACTCGCACGGCCACATCGTCGGATCGCGCCTCCTGCGCGAGATCGGCCAGGTGATGCTCCAGCACCTCCGCAAGGCCGATGTGGCGTTCCGCTACGGCGGCGACGAATTCGTCGTGTTCCTCCCCTACACTCCCAAACGGAACGCACAGGTGGTCGTCGAACGCCTCTGGGAGAACATCCGGAAACACGATTTTGTGATAGACGGCGCATCCTTCAGGATCGCCGCCAGTTACGGCTGGGCCGGGTTCCCCGAGGACGGTCGCACCGCCAAGGAGGTCATCGCCAAGGCCGACGAGGCGATGTACCGCGCCAAAAGACGGTCGCGCGACAGTTTCGAGATGGCTTGACATGATCGCCGGATACCTCGACACCTTCCCTCGCATCGATGAGAGCGCGGTCGTCTTCCGCGGCGCCACCCTCATCGGCGATGTTACGGTCGGCCCTGAGACGAACATCTGGTTCGGCGTCATCGTACGCGGCGATGTCAACCACATCCGTATCGGCGCGCGCACCAATGTACAGGACAACGCCGTCATCCATGTCACCGCGGCGAAGTATCCGACCGAGATCGGCGACGAGGTGACGATAGCCCACCATACCGTCATCCACGGCTCTATCATAGGTGACCGGACGCTCATCGGCATGGGAGCGGTGCTCCTCGACGGGTGTCGGGTCGGCTCCGAGGTCATGGTGGCCGCCGGGTCGCTCCTGCGCACCGGCACCGTCATTCCCGACGGGGTCCTCGTCGCGGGGAACCCGGCGATGGTCAAACGACCGCTGACCGAAGAGGAGCGGCTTTCCCTGAAACGGTCGGCCGACAACTATGTAAAATACTCGCGCAACTATTTGACTTCTTCCCCCGACACACTATATTCTCTGGAAGAATTGAAGAACGGGGCTCAATGGTAGGTAGTTACAGTGGCATAATGAAGGAGCGAACAATGGCTAGATCATTGGTGTTCTCTGTTATCCTTTTTCTCACCGTCCTCGTCGGGGCGCAGGAAAAGGAGACCATGCTGACCGTGCTTTTCATGAACGATATCCATGGAATGGCTTGGCAGTATGACGAGTCCGACAATCCCGGCATCGGCGGACTCGCCGCCGTTAAGACGCTCGTGGACCAGATCCGCGCCGAGGTGCAGGGCAAAGGCGGGGATGTGCTGGTGCTCATGGGGGGCGATATCGCGCTCGGCGACCCGCGTAGCAATGTCTGCAAGAACCTTCCGGTCGTGAAGGGGATGAACCTCGTCGGCTTCGACGCGACGGTCGTCGGCAACCATGACCTCTTCTTCGGCATAGACACCTTCAACGAGATGAAGAAGGAGTCCAAATTCGATTGGATATCGGCGAACATCTACAAAGAGGGCGGCACCAAGCCGCTCGCCGACCGCGAATACATCGAGAAGACCTTCGACAGCGGGCTTAAGGTCGCGATACTCGGCCTATCGACCCGCGAGATAGAGCAGATAACCACCGCCGGACTCTCGGGCGACATCGTGGTCACCGACCCGATACAGGAGGCGAAGACGCGGGTGCCTCTTCTCAAGAAGAACAATCACCTGGTGATCGCGCTTACCCACCTCGGGTACTTCGACACCGACAAAAGTTACGACGGGTTCGAGGGCGACAACTTCCTCGCACGCTCGGTACCGGGCGTCGATCTCATCGTCGGCGGCCACACCCATCGCCAGTTCTACGCGCCGGTCAAGATAGGCGACTCGCTCCTCATCCAGACCGAAGGCATGGGCAAATGGCTCGGCCGGTTCGACCTGTTCGTGAAGGGCGGCAAGATCACCAAGAACTACTTCAAGATGTACCCCATCAATCTCAAGAAAAAGGTGGGGAGCGGCAACAACATATCCTACCAGTTCATGGAAAAGGAGATCAAGGAGAACAAGGCGATGCTCGATATGCTCGCCGGCTTCAAGTGCGAATTCTCCGAAACGGTCCTCGGCACCATTGAGACCCCGCTTGCGGGTTACCGCGAAGAGGCGCGATTCAAGGAGATAGAGCTCGGCGACATTATCGCCGACATCATGCGCGAACGCGGCAAGACCGACCTCGCCTTCTTCAACGCCGGCTCGATACGGCAGGGCCTGCCGGCCGGCAAGATAACCGAACGGGAACTGTACTCGATGTTCCCCTTCCTCGACACCCTGTTCGTCGGCAAGATAAAAGGCAAGGAACTGCAGGATGTCCTCGATTACTTCGCCCAGAAAGGCCAAGGGGCCGGCGGCTTCCTGCAAGTGTCTGGTATCTCGATGAAGATATACAAGGGGTCCGCGCTCGACATCAAGGTCGGCGGTAAGCCGCTCGATAAGAACAAGGTCTACACCTTCGCGATAAACAGTTTCATCGCCAACGGCGGCGACGGCTACACCATGCTCAAGGACCTGAAGAACAAGAAGGACACCTTCATCTCCCTGCCGGCCATACTGGTCGAGTACCTCAAGAAGAACAAGAAATTCCCCAAACCGGAGATGGGCCGCCTCACCATCGTGCAATAATGACCCGTTCCCGCACCCCGAACGAACCCCCCGACACTGAAGGGAATTGACCCATGACGACGGTCGTCGGCATCGGCAACGCGCTCGTCGATATCCTCATAACGCTTCCCGATGACTCGCTCCTGCGTCGCCTGGGCCTTCCCCGCGGGACCATGAACCTCGTCGACCTCGAACGGTCCCGCGCGGTACTCGACGCGACCGGTCGCCTCTCCCGCACGGTCAGTTCGGGCGGTTCGGCGGCGAACACCGTGCATGGCCTGACCCGGCTCGGCGTCCCCTGCTCGTTTGTCGGCAAGGTGAGCGACGACGAGTGGGGACACTATTTCCTCGATGACCTTACCGGGTGCGGCATCGTGCCACGCCTGCTGATCGACGGTCCCGAAACGGGACGCGCCGTGGCGCTCATCACCCCCGACGGCGAACGGACCTTCGCCACCTATCTCGGCGCCGCCGTGAAATTATCGGCCGCCGATCTGCACGCCGGGATGTTCGCCGACGCCGCCATCGTTCATATCGAGGGATATCTCGTGCAGGACCACGCGCTCCTTGAACAGGCGCTGTCGGTCGCCCGGCAAAGCGGCGCACGCGTCTCGCTCGATCTCGCGAGCCACAATGTCGTGTCCGAGAATATCGAGTTCCTTCGTTCGCTCGCCGCGCGACGGCTCATAGATATCCTCTTCGCCAACGAAGAGGAGGCGCAGGCCTTCACCGGTCGTCCGCCGGAGGAGGCGCTCCCGATGATGGCCGCGACCTGTCCCACCGTCATCGTCAAACTCGGCAAGGAGGGCTCCATCGTCTCCCGCAACGGCATCACGACAAGGATCGCGGCGGTGTCGGCCCCCTGCCTCGACACGACCGGCGCGGGCGATCTGTATGCCGCCGGCTTCCTCTACGGACTCCTGCGCGACCTCCCGTCCGAGCGGTGCGGCGCGATCGGTTCTCTCCTCGCCTCGCGGGTCATCTGCCGGGTCGGCGCCAAGATGGACGATCACGAGTGGGGGGAGATACGGAGAGCCATCGGGATATGACACGCATACTCGTGCTCGATGTCTCGGCCTACCTGTTCCGTGCCTACCATGCCCTGCCACCGATGCATGCCCCCGACGGGAGCCCGGTCAACGCCATATACGGCTGCGCCGCCATGTTCCTGCGCGTCGCCAAGCGGTTCAGCACCTTCCGGGCGGTGGCGGCGCTCGATTGCGGCCGCGATACGGTGCGCCGCGAACGCTACCCCGATTACAAGGCGAACCGCAAGGAACTCGACGAGGAACTGCGCGTCCAGTTCGCCCATATCCCGGAGATGCTGGATGCGCTCGGACTCACCGCGATGGCGGTGCCGGGCTACGAGGCCGACGATGTCATCGCGGCGATACGCAAGGCGTACCCCGGCGACGAGGTTATCGTCGTCAGTTCCGACAAGGATCTGATGCAACTCATCGACGAGAAGACCTTTCTCTACGACGGGGTGAAAGAGCGGATCGTCGACGCGGCCGCGGTGACCGAGAAGTTCGGGGTACCGCCCGTGAAACTGCGCGACCTTCTCGCGATGAGCGGTGACTCCTCCGACAACATCCCCGGCCTCCCCGGGGTCGGCCCCAAAACGGCGGCGAAATTACTTTCCGAATACGCCGACATTGAGGACATCTATGCCCACCTCGATGCGCTTTCGCCGAAACTGCGGGACAAATTCCTGAACTTCCGCGACCAGTTGATACTGTCGCGGGAACTGGTATCGCTTATCCCCGACATCGCCCTGCCGCCACTCCCCGCCGAGCCATGGGACGGGCCCGACCCCGAACGGTTCCGAGCCTTCATAGAACGGTTCGGCTTCCGTTCACTTGCCCGCCATCTCGAGGGAACGAAGACGCCCGCACAGCCGATATCATCCACCGGAACGGTACCGGCCGATCACAGCGACGATATGCCGGAGGGCTTCCTGTTCGCCGACGACGGCGTCCTCTATCTGGCGATGGACGGCATCATCCAGGAAACGACCACCGAAGAGTTACCGGCCGACCGCCACTGGTTCGGCTTCGATCTCAAAGCCTTTCTTCCCGAAGGCCTCGAGGACCGGCGCCGACTGACCGACCTGCAACTCGCCTACTTCATCCTCGACAGCGGCAGGCACGGGTACGACATCGGAGAGGTCGTCGACTATCTGGGGACAGCGCCGATCGAGGGTGAAGGTCCCTTTCTCGCCCTTGCCCGCCACAAGGCGATCCGTGACGCCGTCATGCCGCAGATACAGGGTGACGAACGGCGGCGCGAACTGCTGTACGGCATAGAGATGCCGCACCTTGCGGCGGTACGCGAGATGGAACGCCACGGGATCGCGGTCGACCGTGAACGGCTGGCGTCGATGCGCGATGAGTACACGGCGAAACTCGCGGACATAGAACGGCAGGCCCACGAATGGGCAGGCACGCCGGTCAACCTGAACTCGCCCAAACAGTTGGCCGAACTCCTGTTCGTGAAACTCGGGCTCCCCGCGGGACGCAAGACCAAAAGCGGCCGCTCGACCGACAGTGATGTGCTGGAGGCGCTGGCCCCCTATCACCCCCTGCCGGGGCTCATACTCGAACACCGGCAGTTCCAGAAACTGCTTTCGACCTATCTGGAGCCGATCGCGCAGAAGGTCTCGCCCGACGGACGGCTCCGTTCGACCTTCATCCTTACCCACGCCGCGACCGGTCGGCTCTCCAGCCGCGATCCGAACCTCCAGAACATCCCGGTCCGCACCGAGGAAGGGCGGCGCATCCGGTCGCTTTTCCCCGCCGCGCCCGGCCATCGCCTGATATCGCTTGACTACAGCCAGATAGAACTCCGCGTCCTCGCCGCGCTTTCGCAGGATGAAGAATTGCTCGGTGCCTTCCGGAACGGCGAGGACATCCACCGCAAAACGGCCGCCGCGATCTTCGGCGTATTCCCCGAACTCGTGGACGATGCGATGCGCCGTCACGCCAAGGCGGTCAACTTCGGCATCATCTACGGCATGCAGGCGTTCAAACTATCGCAGGACACCGGCGTGGAGATAAAGTTCGCTCAGGAGTACATCGACCAGTACTTCCGTTTTTACACCGGGGTGAAACGATTCATCGACGCCACCCTCGCGCAGGCCCGCTCCGACGGCTGGGTGGAGACCATGCACGGTCGACGACGATCGGTCCCCGAACTCCTGAGCGGCAACCGGATAACGGCGCGAGCGGGCGAACGGATGGCGTTCAACACCGTCATTCAGGGAACCGCGGCCGAGATCATGAAGCGAGGTGTCGTGCAGGCCCGGGCCGCTCTCGCCACCGCCGGGATACCGGCGAAACTATTGCTCGCCATCCATGATGAGGTAATCCTCGAATCGCCCGCCGATCACGCTGACCGCACCGCGCAGGTCACCGCCGAAGCGCTCCGTAATGCCGGTAAAGGACTGCCGGTCCCGCTTGAGGTCGCGATATCTTCGGCTGAACGATGGGATCTGCTCGACTGAGCGACGGCTACTTGTTGGCGAAGAAAAGATTCTTGATGTTGTATTTCGCGCCGTTGGTCTTGAGTTTCTGCAGGGCGCGCATCTCGACCTGGCGTATCCTCTCTCGGGTCAGGTTCATGATGGCGCCGACCTCCTCGAGGGTGACGCCGCCCTTGTCGGCGACATCGAGCGAACAGGTCTCACGCAGTTCCCAGACCTCCTTCCCGGGGAAATTGAACTTGATCGACTTCGTATCGGGATTGACATCGAGGTAGAGGTGGTACTTACAGGAGACGAACAGGCAGGGACGCTTCATCTTGAGGCATTCGGTGCGCTGCTTCGGTTTTTGATAGTTCGTGAGATCGATGAGTTCCCTAACGATAGGATCCTTTTCCAGTTCGTTACGCTGGTCGGTGACCACCTCGGTGTAGGGCTTCTCCTTCTTTTTCGTTCTCCTGACATTGGTCAGCATTAAAAAGCCTCCTTTTTTGGGTCCGGAAGAGTTGTGAGTCCCGGAAACTTTTCACATCCTAACGCACCAATGGCCCCTGTCAACAAGAAATTTATAACATATTCGATTTACTCGGCATATTTTTCGTTTTCCGAAAAACGGATTTCAAACACCTCCCCGCTACCCTCCTTGTCTGAAAGACGGAAAGTAGAAAAAAATGTATCGTAATGTTGATTTTACCGTCACTCATCGCTACCATAAGACCGTTGCAGAGTTCCACAGTTTAAATGGAGGGAAACATGAAGTTCAGCGGTATGGTCACGATGCTGGTGTTGGGCGGTATGATGACGCTCGTCGTAGGTTGCGCGTCCCAGCAGGCCGAATCGGGCGACCAATCGGTGGCCGAAAAGGAGATCGCCCTGTACACCGAGGAGGTGAAGGACAAGGATGTGGCTCTCCTGGTGAAACTGTTCGACCTCAAGGAGAAGTATCCCGACGAGATAGACGAGATGGTCAAGGCCCGCTTCAACGCGCTTTACACCGGCTTGCCTAAAAACTCTCTCGACTCCTTCAAGGAATCGCCGAACCAGAACCTGCGCGTGGCCGCGGGCCAATCGCGCCTGCACCTCAAGAACAACTACACGAGCGGCAACACCCTCATATTCATCCGCGAAGGCGGGAAACTCATCATCAGCGAAGTGCTTCCTTTCAACACCGAGCGGCAGATAGATCTCAAGCCGGACACTTATGAATTCCTCGTCGTCATCGACCGCAAATTCAACAACAACAAATATCTCTACACCACCACGCTCAACATGAATGACGGCACGATCTATGTCGGTGAGTTCAACATCGCATCGGAATTGAACCCCAGCGGCGACTGCCCCGCAGGCCGCGTACGCGACGACGACACCTGCATGAAGGTCGAGTTCCGCGCGTTCGACAACTGCGCCCCCGGCACCCATCTGGTCGACTACCTCTGCTGCGATGAGGGATATAATTTCATCATGGACGGCAAATGTTCCCGCTATACCGACAAGGTCGACACCGTCATGTGTCCCGCCGGCTATGAGGAAGGCGGCTCCGGTCGATGCTGCCCCAAGGGGATGAAGTTCATCGACGGTCGCTGTCAGAACCCGCCTCCGGGCTGGGTACCGCCCGATCAGCCGCAGCCCGCCCCGGCTGAAGAGAAAGCGGCGGAGTGACCCCGGCTTATCGTCCTCCACTCAAAAAAAGAACTTCACAGGACACTTCTTTGATGTTATGATCACGCCATGGTCGATCGAGATCGCAGGCACATCAAAAAAAGACCGCGGGGACTGACCGCGCCGGGTATCTTATTTTTCTTTGTCGCTTCCATCCTCCTGCACGCGATGCTGTTCCTCCTCCGGTTCGACATCGGCGGTCTAAGCGGTGATCCGCTCATGCCGTTGCAATTGCTCGACGACGCCTCTCTCGCGTCAGCGACCGAAGAGAAACGACCGGATGTAGCCACCGCCCCACTCGCTCCCCCGGAACAGGAAAAGGTCGAACCCCCCGCCGGCCAGATCGTCGACATCGCGCGCCCCGAGAACGAGAAACGCCCCGAAGAGTCAAGGTTCCTCGCGAAATACGACAGCACGGTGCCGCGCGAGAAACGAAGCACCTTCGACAAGGACATCCCGATACGCGGCAAAAAACTCCAGCGGATGGCGCTCCCCCCCACCGCGAAGGTGACGCCGCAGAACGACGAACTGGTGACGCCGGGCGACGCACCGGAGCACCGTGAAAAAAAAGAGGAACTCATACGGAAGGGCGACATCGCCGGATTCGACGGTACGGAGGGTGAGCTGGCGAAAGGGTCCGAAAAGGAGACACCGGGCCGGATCGACGGCGACGCCCCGGTCGATCGAAAGGGACAGGAAGCGGCGGAACTATCGGTGCCGCTCCGCTATCTGCCCTATTTCCTCGGCGATCAGACGATGCTCACCTCTCCCTCGAACGACTACCTGAAGGACATCCCCGAAGAGGACGAGACGGCGCTCAACGCACGCCGTTTCCTCTACGCCGATTACTACAACCGCATAAAAAAGGCGGTGAGTTACTACTGGACGCCGGGGAAGGTGCTTATGGTACACGACCCCGGAGGGAACATATTCGGCGCGCAGGACCGTTACACCAAGATAGAGGCGGTACTCGACGAACGGGGGCGGATCGTGAGCATACAGGTGACCCGTCCGTCGGGCGCCGATGTGCTCGATCGTGAGGCGGTCGACGCCTTCAAGGCGGCGGCACCGTTCCCCAACCCGCCGGCCCCGCTCCTGCGGAACGGACGGCTCGCCATCCAGTTCGGCTTTTATGTCAACATAGAACGGTGACCGCATGAGTACGCCCCCCGTCATCGTCATCATCCCGTCACGCCCGCTCGATACCCAGCGCCCCGTACTCGGCGCATCCTTCACCGAACGGGCCGCCGTCACGATCGCTCGTTACTACGGCGTCGCGACGGTCTACGCTCCGCATCTTCCCTCCTCCTCCCGGTTTCGCGGCATCGCGATCGAATCCGCTCTCCCCACGGTAACAGACACGGTCATCCTCGCCGATCCGCTCCTCCTTTTCGATGGACCGTTCCTTCGCAACCTGACGGTCAACTTCGACCCGCCGGTCGTCGCCTGCGATCCCTCGACGCTCGAACCCATCGGCTTCGCCCGGCTCCGCGCCGCCGACCTGAGCGACGATTTCTTCGACGATCCGTGGCCGCGCCTGCGTGAGTTCACCGACCGGCGACAGGACACCCGCGTGGCGGTCATAGCGGCCCGCTACTTCGCCGTACGCGCCGTCGCCGACCTCGCGGCGGCCGAACAATATCTGCTCCGGTCGCTCGTCCACAAGGGCGATGACATCGTCGAACGGAACCTTACCCGCCCGATAAGCCGTTTTCTGACCTCGTGGACCGCCAATTACCGCGTGAGTCCCGATCTCTGGACGCTCCTCGCGATGCTTCTCGGCATCACCGCCGCACTGTTCCCCCTCCTTACCGGGTCACTCGAAGGCATCATCTCCCCGCTTCTGCTCTGCGCCGCCGCGGTCATCTCCGCGGTCGACGGCGAGACGGCGCGGCTCACCTTCCGCACCTCGCGGCAGGGCGGCATACTGAACTACTATTCGAGCCGCATCGTGGTATGGGCCTACTTTCTCACCGTCACTCTCCTTTCCCGCGACATACCGTGGGCCTACTTCCCCGGCATCGCCTTCTCCCTTCTTTACCCCCTGCTCGTCATCCGTTACGACCGTTATCGTCACCGCGCCGAGACGCCGGGCGGCCCGGTGCGCCGCATCGAACGGGCGATCCGCAGACATTTCAGCATCCACACCGTAGCGCTCATGGCTATTCTCTGCGCAATAGCCGGGATACTCCCCGTCGCGGCGCGCGCGGCGCTCCCGCTTGCCGCGGCCGGCGCCATGCTCGTCCTGTACGAAGCGATCGCAGGAAAACTGGAACGGAGGAAACGCCCGTGAAAAGCGTCGTACTCTTCAGCGGCGGACTCGACTCGACAACGGCGCTCGCCATGGCCATCGCCCGCGGCGACGAGGTCTATCCGCTGACGATAAGTTACGGCCAGCGACACCGGGTCGAGATCGAAAAGGCGCGCCGCACGCTCGACCGTTACCGCCTCGCCGACCGGGCCCGCGAGATATCGTTCGACCTCTCGTTCCTTCACTCCTCCGCATTGACCGACCGTTCGCTCGCGGTGCCGCGTCATTCCGTCGACGCGATACCGGTCACCTATGTGCCGGCCCGCAATCTCATCTTTCTTTCCCTCGCGGCGGCCTACGCCGAGGATATCGGTGCGGAACGCATCATCATCGGGGTCAACGCGGTCGATTTTTCCGGGTATCCCGACTGCCGCCCCGCCTTCATCGAGGCGTTCGAGCGGGCGGTCAGGTCCGGCACGAAGGCAGGTGACCGTCTTGCGGTCGAGGCGCCACTCATCGCCCTTTCAAAAAAGGAGATCGTCGAGTTGGGTGTGGGGCTGGGGGTCGACCACGCACTCACCCACAGTTGCTACGACCCCGCGCCTGACGGCGCCGCCTGCGGGACCTGCGACTCTTGCCGCCTGCGAATCAAGGGCTTCGCCGAAGCGGGGATCGGCGACCCGGCACGGTATGTCGCTCGGTGATGTACTATTGACTTTACCGGCGCACTGTGCCAATATCGTCCGGTATCGGAACAACAGGAGGATGTCATGCGGTATGTTATCGGTATCCTGACGGTGCTTGCCACGACCGCGCTTTTCGGTGGCGGCGCTTTTGCAGAGGCGATAGACAAGGAGGGCAACTCCTCGACCTGGACCTTCTTCCAGAAGGACAAGGCGGGCGCGGCGGCGGCGCAGGCCGAGGCCATCAAGAAACTCAAGGAACAGGGCCACGCGAAGGTCTCGTCCCCGGCGAGCACCGGCATGGACCACGGTGTCTATGTCGTCATCTTCACCGCTTACGAACACAAGGGGGAGGCGCGCTGGAGCCACGGGTTCGGCATTCATGCAAAGTCCGAGAAAGAGGCCGAAAAGGCGGCGGTCGCCAACCTCAAGAAGAAGGATAAGTTCTGGAAACCCGACTACGGGTACGATGTCAAAGAGACCAAGAACTTCTGACTTTTTCAACAAACTTTCAACATCGCCCCCCGCTTTCTTTTCAACCGTTCATCTTTTCTGGGATATTTTCCCATCCGGTTTCCTTGACTCTCGTGACAAAGGCCTCCGACAAGGGTTTCCCGACGATACATTCTCCGGCATCCCCTTGATGTCGTTTTCATGTTCCTGATGGGACCGTTTTTGATTTTAACCGTCTCCTCACCGAAATGTTGAAAATGATGCGGTGCCCCGTTGACAATCCTCCAACAGGCTGATAAAGTGAAACGAAACAGGCAGATATCCGTGGGGGTGAGCATGCTGAGAACGAGGGCTTTTTACCTATGGTGGACGCTCTTGCTCTCGCTTTTTCTGCTGTGCGCCTGCGCGGAAAGTAGCCATCCGGACACCCCGGGGGATGAAGATAGCCGCGCGGACATCGACGAAGAAGATGATCTGCTCGACGGCTCCCTCGAAGAAGACACCACCCCCTCTCCCGACACTGAAGACCCGGCGCCCGATGACGATACGGAAAAGGTCACCTGTTCCCTTGCCTTTACCGGAGAGATCGGCGGGCCGGCCTTTGATATCACGACCTCGGGCGACATCCTCCTTGTCGCTCGCGGAAAGGGAGGCCTGTATCTCTACGACGCGAGCGATCCGCAGCACCCCACGCTCCTGAGCCATATACAAAGCAACTTCATCGTGAAGGGGGTCTGCGCCGCCGAAGGGCTCGCCTATCTCGTCGGCACCGACGATTCCTATTCCTCCGGCGCGTTGCAGATAGTCGACATCCATGACCCGGAGCACCCCAAGGCCATCGGCGCCCGGCCACTGACCGAGATCGCTTTCAAGGTCGCGGTCGCGAACGGCCACGCCTTTGTCGCGAACCAATCCGCCGGGCTGGCGATCATAGATGTCTCCAACCCTTCCGCGCCCGGGGAACCTCTCTTCGTCGCGACGAGCGGGAGCGCCGGGAATGTCCATCTTATCGATTCGGTCGCGTATGTTTCCCACGAGAATGGTCTGGCCATCATCGATGCGACCGATCCGACGGCACCCAAATCCCTGTTCTCGCTCCTAGTGCCGCGAGCCCGCGGGCTTGCCGTCCGTAACGGCTACGCCTATGTGGCCGGCGATGCCAATGGCCTGACGATACTGGACATCTCATCCCCAAAATCGCCGAACATCAAAAAGACCGTGGGCGCGTTCGGCTATGCCGCCGATGTTGCCATCGAGGGCTCGTACGCCTATGTGGCGAGCGACGATCAGGGGCTCGTCGTGTACGACATCTCTGACCCGCTCGCCCCCGCTTTCGTCGGGTGGATCGACACCCCCGGCAACGCATTGGCGATCGCCCTGTCGAACGGGCATGCCCTCCTCGCCGCCGACTACGCCGGTGTCCGCATCGTGGACCTGAAAGAGGTGAGCGCGCCGGTCGAGGTCGCCGCGCTGACCGCGCCGGTGGCCGCCTTCGCCGTCAAGGTCGCGGGCGATTTCGCCTATGTGGCCGATTATGAAGGGGGTCTAAAGGTCATCGACATACACGACCCTGCGCGCCCCGTCGGGATAGCGGCAAGCCGCGATATCGGCTTCGCCTCGTGGGATATCGAACTGATGGGGAACATCGCCGTCGCCTCCGATTACTACCGCGGCGGCGTTCACCTGTTCGACATCACCGATCCCGCCGATCCCGTACGGACAGGGTGGGCGGTCTCCGGGCAATCCGAAAGAAATTACGGACGGGGCTTTTTCCTCGTCGGGGACCTCGCTTATTTGTCAGGGAACGGGCTCGCCATATTCGATCTAAGCGATCCGGCAGAGCCGACGCTGCTTTCCGCCACCGTTTTCGGCAACAACACCAGCGATGTGGCGGTGCGCGGCAGGTACGCGTTCCTGGTCGACTGGGACGGGATCCTCTGGGTCGCCGATATCTCGAAACCGCACGCGCCCCGCTTCGTCACCAACCTGCAGGTCGGGGAAGACTCCTTCGCGCTCACGCGGCGCGGCGACCGTCTCTTCGTCGCCGATCGCGTCTCCGGGGTGACCATTGTCGACATCGCCGATCCGACCGCCCCCGTGGTCATCCGGAGCACACCGCTTGCCGACGGCGCGAAAAGTGTCGTATTCAAGGACTCTCTCGCTTTCGTGACCAGCAACGAGACCCTGCGGGTATTCCTTCTGCGGGATGACGAACTTACGAAGATCGCCGAACTTGAACTGCCCGATTACGCCTACGGCATGACGCTCGATGACACGCACGCCTACATCGCCGATTCGGAAGCCGGACTGCAGATCGTGCGCTATACATGCAGCGGCGTCGAACCGATCGAGGAGCCCGACGACATCCCGGACGACATCATGCCGGATGAGGACCACGAACTCCCGGACGATGCCGACCTCCTACCCGATGATGCGCCGCCCTATCCCTGTCAGGGCACGGTCCTCTCCTCTTTCGGTGGTCAGACGGTCGATATGGCGGGTAGGCCCGGCACCCTTTTCGCGCTCAATTCCCCGCGCGGTATCGCCGCGTACGATGTCACCGATCCCGCCCACCCGTCGCCCCTTTCGTTCCATGCGCTTCCTTTTCGCTACCAAGCCGTCTCTGTCGCCGTCACGGACCACTATCTGTTGGCCGCCGGAGATTACGCCGACGAACTCTTTCTCGTGGACGCATCGGACCTCGCCCAGCTAACCGATGTCGGGAACATCCCGATACAAGGAGGCCCCGAGGACATATTGGTGAGCGATCGTTACCTCTATGTCTCTCTCGCCGGCTACGGCATCCAGATACTCGACATCGCCGACCCGACCGCGCCGGTCGAACTCGCGACCCTCGCCCTGCCGGCCGATCCCGGGCAACTCGCCCTCGATGGCGATATCCTTTTCACCGTAACGAGCGGCCAGTTGAACACCTACGAAGGGATGCTCGCCATCGATGTGGCCGATCGCACCGATCCACGCCTTGTCGGCACCTTTTTTCTCCCCTACGCCCAGTCGATAGCGGCGGCCGACGGCGTCGTCTATCTGGAAGCCGCGGATCCTTACAACGCGCGATTGGTAACGGTGGATGTGAGCGACCCCGCGAAACCTGTGGAGACCGATCGGTTCGAGGGCGAAGGAGGGATACTGACGCTCACCGACGGCTATCTCTACAGTGCCGAAGGTTCCGATCTCGCCGCCTATGACCTCGCCGACCCGCTCCATCCGCAGCGGATCGCGCGGCGCGCCATCGGCGACATGAAGGCGTTCGGCGTGTTCGTGCAGGAGGGCGCCGCCTACCTCCGGGGCCTCGACATCGGCCTGAACATCGTGGATGTCTCGACGCCCGGCCAACTTCCGATCATCTTCAGCAGCGCGTCGCCATCCGATCACACCGAGGCGGTCGCGCTCTCGGGGAACTATGCGTATCTCGGGGACCGGGCCTTCGGCAGGGGGATAGCCCAAATAGATGTCACGGCGCCCGGACTGCCCTTCGTCATCGATGCGATCAACTTCTCCGGCGCGGGACAAGATGTGTTCATCTCGGGGGATACCCTGTTCGTCGCGGCCTTTTACAATCTCATGATCGTCGACATCTCCGATCCGCTCGACCTGCCGACACCCCGCTTCGTGGACACCGACGGCATAGCGAGCGGCGTACATGTCGATAATGGCTTTGCCTATGTCGCCTCATGGGAGAACGGGCTGGCGATCGTCGACCTGACGCCGGCGACCCCCGTCGTCGTCGGCACGGTCGATACGCCGGGCAAAGCCGCCGAGGTCTTCGTCGCCGGTGACCATGCCTACATCGCCGATGGTGAGACGGGCCTGCAGGTGGTCGATGTCTCCGATCCCGCCACACCAGCCGTCGTCGCCGTGCTCGACACCCCCGGCGAGGCGCTCGGTCTGTTCATCGAGGGGGCGTACGCCTATGTCGCCGACGGCCCCTATTTCCTCGTCGTCGATATCTCCGACCCGACGGCCCCGGCGATCGTCGCCCAGCGAGCGGTCGGCGGCTACGCGCAGGATGTCTTCCTGCAGGGGTCCTTGGCCTATGTGGCCGCGTACGGCGGCGGGCTCGCCCTGTTCGACATCATCGATCCCGCCGCACCGGAACTGGTCGGGCAGGTACCGGTGTACGGCGAACCGACCGGCGTGGTCGTCCGCGACGACCTCGTGTTCCTTTCCGAACACAACGGCACCTTCGAGATCGTCCGCCTGACCTGCGAGTGACCCCGCCGAAAATTGACTTTACCCTCGTTATACCATAGAGTTCGCGCGTTACCTTCTTTAGGGAGCAGAGGCCCGTCATGGAGCAGAAAAGACCTGTCCAGAGCGAACTGCAGAGCAAAACGCTCATCATCAACGAGGTCGACGGCATCGACGACATGCTGAGCGACCTCAACAAGGGCCGCGGTCAACTTGAGAAGAAGGAACGCTCGTTCGACTGGCGGACCGCCCTCATCGTACTGCTCGTTATCGTCGTGCTGGCTGAAACGATATGGCTTCTCGTCCGCTGAGGGACAGACTTCCCCGCATACGCCGCCCCCTCCAGCGCGCTTTTTTCGCGGCGCTCTTCGCCGGCGCGGCCTTTTTATTCGTCAAACATGGCCTGATCGTTCTGCGGACCGATATCTGCGACAATAATTTTCACGCGACCGCGAAGGTCATCACCCTCGCGGCGGCCGGCTGGGTCGGCATGATCCTCGCCCTCGCCGGTTCTCTGTCGGTCTGGCGCCGGTCGCGCATCTTCATCCCGCGGCGGGCCTATCTGGCGACCATCCTCCTGCTTCTCCCCCTCATGTTCTATCTGTGGAACTTCACCGTACAGTACTCGCTCAAGCGTTACCCGGTGTCGGGCGACGAGATATCGATGATATTCCAAGCCGATGTCTTTTCGCGCGGCATGCTCTGGAACCGCACGATGGCCAACGAGATTGCCCCCCACTTCAAGCGGCACCATGTCATCACGACGCCGGAGCGGGAATACTCGAAATACCCCCCCGGTATGCCGCTCCTCATGGCACTCTTCAAAAAGACCGTCGGTATGGAATGGACCAATTCCGCCCTCAGTCTCGCCTGCTTCCTCCTGCTCTTCTTCGTGACCGCCCGACTCTCCGGTTCGCGCGTGACAGCGCTCCTGGCCGCTCTTCTTTTCGTGCTCTCGACCTCGGTCATATTCCACGCGGGCTCCTATTTCTCCCATCCGGCGGTCCTGCTCGCGGTGCTGGCGCTCGTCACCACCGTCATGGCGGCCGTCACAACGGACGACCGGCGTCGGCGCGACCGGCTGTTCCTGCTCGCCGGCGCTATCGTCGGCATCGTCCTCTTCCTGCGGATATGGGATGCCGTCATCGTGGCCGCCGCGCTGGGGCTCTTTCTTACGCGTGAACTGTTCCTCCCCCCGGCGACCGACCGCTCGACCGGCCTCGCCGCGCGTTCCCGTTCCTTCCTGCGCGACCTCGGCCTCATCACCGCCGGCGCCGCGCCACTGATCCTGCTGTTCCTCGCCTACCAGAAGATATACACCGGCTCCTTCTTCACCACCCCGTACCAACTGTTCTACTACCAACCCCAACTGCTGACCGGCGACCGCATCGGCGAGATCAACCGGTCGTTCGACGCCTACTACGAGAAAGGCCTGCTTACCCTCACCCCGAACTGGCTCAAGGCGCAGGCGCAGTGGACCAACAAATACCTCGTCTGGATCCTGCTGCTCCTGCCCTTCCTGAAACTCGGCCGCCTGCGCCGTTTCGAATGGTTCGTCGTGTTCTTCCCCATCGCCTATATCGCCGGGTACGCCATCCATAACTCCGGCGGCGGCGACAGTTTCGGCGCCCGCTACTACTACCCGGCGCTCTGGTGCTGGTTCTACGGCGCCACCGAGACGACCCAGTTCGTCGCCCGGCGACTGTGGCGCTATATCCACTGGGTCCCCTACGCCGCGTTCCTTTATGCTCTCTGCATCTACTGGCAGGAGGATTTCCCCGGCAAGGAGACCGGTATCATGCGCGGCGTCAATAAGCGGTTCGCCCTCTACGAGCATGTCGAACGGCGGGTCCCCCCCGAGGAGAAGGCCATCGTCCTCATCAAGCGGCCGACCGCGATGGACGCGTCGTTCTTCACGCGGCACGAACTGGATCTCTCCGACCGCATCCTTTACGGCCGCTACTTCGTCAAACCACGACTCGCGGAGGATCTCAAAAAGAACTTCCCCGACCGGAAGATATATGTCTTCAACTGGAATAAGCACACCAGACAGATAGAATTCGACGAGATCAGGGAGGGACCGGGACCGGAGGCGGATGAAAAAGAAGTGGAACATACTGGTCGTTGACGACGACCCCTCGATACTCCGGAGTTTCGAGAAATTCCTGCGCGACGAGGGGCATGTCGTCGCGACGGCGCGCGACGGACAGGAGGCCTGGGAACGGGTGGTCGCGGCCCGGCCCGACATCATGATACTCGATCTCACCATGCCGCGCATGGGGGGACTCGACCTGCTCGAAAAGTTGCGCGGGGAACTCGGTGATCGGATGCCGCTCGTCATCACCGTCACCGCCTATGGCGATCTGTCGGCGGCGGTCAAGGCGACCCGGCTCGGGTCTTACGATTTCCTCACCAAACCGATACCGCTCGAGAAACTGCGGCTCACCCTGCAACGCGCTTTCGAACGCATACAGTTCGATGAAACGGTATCGCTCGTCGAAAAGGAGCCGGACGGCGCCGTACCGGAGGACATCGTGGGCCGATCGGCCGTCATGGTCGAGATATACAAGCAGATAGCGACGCTCGCCACCAACCGGGCGACCGTCCTCATCACCGGCGAGAGCGGCGTCGGCAAGGAGATGGTGGCGCGCGCCATCCACCGCGTATCGGCCGACACCGCCGCCCCGTGGGTGGCGGTCAACTGCGCCGCGATACCACCGACGCTCATCGAGTCGGAACTCATGGGGCACCTCAAGGGAAGTTTCACGGGGGCCGACCATTCCTCCGAAGGGAAACTCGGGATCGTCGGCACCGGCACGCTCCTGCTCGACGAGATAACCGAGATACCGCCCGAACTGCAGGCGAAACTCCTCCGGCTCCTGCAAGAGCGTGAATACTTCCCGGTCGGCGCTTCGACACCACGGCGATTCGAGGGCCGCATCATCGCGATATCGAACCGCGACCTTGAGGCCGAGGTACGGGCGGGCCGGTTCCGCGAGGATCTTTACTACCGGCTTCATGTGGTCCATTTCCAGGTACCGCCGCTCCGCGACCATCCGGAGGACATCGAACTGCTCGTTTCCCATTTCATCCGCAAAACGAACCACCAGATGCAGACCGCCATAGAGGGCTTCACCCGCGAGGCGCTCCTGTTCCTCACGGAGCGATCGTGGCCGGGGAATGTCCGCGAACTGGAGAATGTCATCATCAAGGCGGCGATAGCATCCAAGGACCGGCTCCTGACCCGCGACACGATAGAGGCGGCGATGCCGCCGGGCTCCCCGCGCATCGCCAGCGCCACCGTTCCGGCGGCGGGAGAGGCGTTATCGCTCAAGGAGGTCGAGAAACGGCATATCGAACGGGTCTACCGCGCCTGCGGCCACCACAAGACGAAGACCGCCGCCGCGCTCGGCATCACCCGTCCGACGCTCGATAAAAAACTCGAAGAATACGGTATCGCAAAAGATGTTTGAACCGGTATCGATATCAGCACTCATCTACACCCTGCTCACCGTGGGGCTCGCGCTCGCGTGGCGCATCGTCGCAGCGGGCAAACGGACACCCGACGGCATATTCGCCTTCCTGTTCCTTCTCTCGCTCGCGCTTCTTTACAGCGTCGCCTCGGTCGGTTATTTTCCCTTCTTCTTGCCGTTCTTCTTCTTCGCGCTGATACTCTGCCAGTCGACCGCCGCCTTCTATGTCTACGCCTTTCCGAACGCCGTCCGGCCCCCGACCCGCTGGCTCGTCTTTATCGCGGCGAGCGACGCATTGTTCCTTCTGTTCTTCCTGCTCGACCCCGCCTTCGCCTTTCCGGCGGTCGTGCTCTCGTCTACGCATCTCGCGGCGCTCTCTCTCCTCTTCACACTCCGCAAACAACGCCACCTCCGGCCCGCGGTCCGCGCCGGAGCGAACCGCACGATAACGGCGATCATCCTGATACAACTGCTCCTCGGCGCGACGACCGCCGCCGGCATCCGCCTGTTCATGACCACCCCGTTCCTCGCCGCCGTACCGATCGTGATCCTCGCGACCGCCTTTCTGCTCGTTTCGTCCCGCCGCATATCCCGCGACATCCCGCTGTCGCGCTCCTTCGTCTTCCCCCTCTTCTTCCTTTCGATCCCTCTCGGTTTTGTCTGGTACGAACTGTTCCCGTTACGCGCCATGCTCGCCCGCCATTTTGAATCAGGCGCCTTTCCGACGAACGCCGCCATCGCCGCCTTTCTCACACTCAACCTGTTCGCGATCATGGCCGCGTTGATAGCCGACCGCATCCCCCGCTACATTGGCATCTATCAGGCCCGTCACGACCTTTTCACGGCGTCGTTCCGAACCCGCGCCGCCGCCGCGACCACCCACCGCGAACTCCTGCGGCTCTTCAACACGACGCTCACTTCCTCCTTCCCCGAGATACGCGACCTTCGCTACATCCTCTTCAGCGAGGACGACGACCATCTCCCGGAGGCGGGACTGCTCCGGACCTGCGACCCACGCCTCGAGGAGGGACTCATCGTCGAATGGTTCTCCGACGGCTCCGAAGACCATCTCCTGCGTCGCGCCGCCCCTTCCGGCCTGCTGGAAGAGGAGTGCGACCGCATCGGCGCCGACCTCGTCATACCGCTCCGCGATCGGGGGATGCTTTTCGGCGTGCTTGCCATCAGCGGCAAAGCCATCAACGCCTCCGTCGCCCGCACCATCGCGACGATCGCCTCGACCGCCGCCGACCATTACCTGCGGCTCTCGCTACTATCGGTCATCCTGCACAAGGAGCGGCAGATACGCGAGACCGAATATTTCGCCGAAACGGGCAACATGGTATCCCTCATCGCCCATGAGATACGGACCCCGCTCACTTCGGTCATGCTGAACCTTGAGGTGCTGAAGGAATCGCTCCAGAAAGAGGGACCGATAGACCCGGAATATCTCGACATCGCTCATCGCGAGGTCAAGCGGCTTAACGAAACGGTCGAGAAAATGCTCCTGTTCGGCCGCAACATAAAACTCGAGTCGTCCGACGGCTCGTTCGACGACCTCATCGCCGACCTCCGGCGGACCTACGCCGCCGTCCCGGTGCGTTTCGGCGCCTCCCCGACGGGCGCTTTCCGTCTCGACTGGGACCGCCTGCGCTATCTCCTGATAAACCTCATCAACAACGCGCTACAGGCGATAGAGCGATCGGGCAGGCCCGGTGAGGTGACCGTCACCGTCCGCAAGGAAGACCACCGGATACTTCTTGAGGTCTCCGACACCGGCCCCGGCATACCGGAGGAGGTCGGCGACCGCATATTCGACCCGTTCTTCACGACCCGCAAGGAGGGCAACGGACTCGGGCTCGCCATCTGCCGCAAGATAGCGCGGCTCATGGAGGGGACGATAGAACTCACGGTGTCGCGCCCCGGCGAGACCCGCTTCACGCTTACCATCCCGACGGAAAAATAGGGATCCTTCCCTTTTTATTTTATATCTTGATGGACCGCCCGGCGAGCGCGCCGGTCGAGAAGGCCGCCTGCAGGTTGTAGCCACCGGTGTCGCCGTCGATATCGAGCACCTCGCCCGCGAAGAAAAGCCCCGGCACGATCTTCGACATCATCGTTCTCGGATCGACCTCTTCGAGCGAAACGCCTCCTGCGGTCGCCATCGCGACATCGAAACCGCCGAGCGCCTTTACGGTCACCGGAAAGGCGCAGAAAGCGTCGGCGAGCGCCGCAAGCCGGTCACGCGAAAGGTCGGCCGCTCGACCGTCGGGGTCGATACCGGCCGCCACGATAAGCGCCTCGCGCAGATGTTTGGTAAGCCCCGCCTCCTTCGCGACGCTTCGCACCGCGACGGCGCCCCGGCCGCGCGCCGCGGCGGCGATGTCGCGCAGGAACTCGTCACGAGGGATGGTCACAAAAGAGATCCTCAAGGTGTCGCCCGGCTCAATGGCGCGGGCGCTGTCGAGTATGAGCGGTCCCGAAAAACCGGTATGGGTGATGAGAAGCGGCCCGGTCGTCGCAGATGTCTTTTTCCCGTCGCCCAGGATCGTGAGCCGCGCCTCCTCACAGGAGGTGCCGGCGAGCGCCGCGAGCGGGTGCTTCTTCGGGATGACCGGGGCGAGCGCGGGGCGCATCGGCACGATGGTGTGACCGAGCATGGCGGCGAGACGCTGGCCGTCGCCGGTCGACCCGGTCTGCGGATAACTCTTTCCGCCCGTCGCGACGACGACGGCGCGCGTTTCATAGGTGTCGCCGCCCGCCTGTACGACCAGCCGCCGTTCGACCGGCACGATCCGTTCGACCGGACGATCCCCCTGTAGAAGTATCCCCTTGCGCCGCAGTTCGCCCCGGAGCGCATCGAGGATGTCCCCTGCCCGAAGGGTCGTCGGGAAATATTTCCCTTCGGCGGTCATGGTGCACGGGACACCGCGCCGTTCGAAGAAGACGACGAGGTCACGGTTGGTGAGGTTGCGCAGGGCGGGTCGCAACCACCGGCCACTCCTGCCGTAGCGCCGCTCGAACTCACCGATGTCACCCGCTGCGGTGAGGTTGCACTGACCCGATCCGGTGATGAGCAGTTTTCGGCCCGGCCGCGGTCCCTTTTCGAGTACGGCCGTCGTCAGCCCCGCCGGGATATGGGCCGCCGCCATGAGTCCCGCCGGGCCCGCGCCGACGATGACCACATCGAACCGGCGTCGCTCCATCAGAACGCTTCCATGAGATAGAAATAGACGGCCCACCCCTCCTTGGTGATGCCGAGATCGGCCCGCGCGTTGACCTTTTCGTCCTTGTCGACCGTGAGCCGCACCCCCAACCCGCCGCCGTAGGTTATCCGACCGGCGTGGAAATCCTCGAACCGGTCCCAGACATTGCCGGCCGACGCGAAGAATACGGCGCCGAACCGCCAGACGACCGGGATGCGCATCTCAAGTTGCAGGAGCGTCATGTTGCGGTCGCGATACCGTCCCTCGGGGAGCCCCCGCAGTTTGTCGCGGCCGCCGAGTTTCGGCATCATCGTGAAGGGGACATCGCCCTCGGAGAGCACCGTGTCCCACTGAAGCGAGAACACATGATCCTCGATGATGCTGTAGTACCACCGGAAGTCGAGTTCACCCTTATAGAAATTCGCCGAACTGCCGGTGTACTCGTGGTACGGCAGGAGCGACAGCGTCGCGTAGATGCCTTCCGACGGCCATGAGACGCGGTCACGGCTGTCATACTGCAGAAGCGGCCCGAGACTGTTGTAGTAGCCACCCCTGCTCCCCGGCACCGTCCCGCTCCGGAGCGGCGAAGCGACCTTGCGCCCCTCGGGATCGGTCCCTTTGGTATAGTCATCCATGTCGCGCATGTCATAGCCGGCGAAATCGTACATGAGACCGATGCCCAGATCGCCCCACACCTTGTAGCGCGCCGTGATGTCGATGAGCCCGTACCACGCGGTGAAATCCTCTTCGGCCCACCGCGGCGCATCGTCGCCGATGCCCCAGAACTTGTCGGGGTACTTGCTCCCCTCGACGCGGTAGAAAAGGTACCATTTCTGCTCGGTGTCGAGATAGTTCTCGCCGCCGAGTATCAGGATGATCTGGTCGCGGATGGTGTAGATGACGGTCGGCTGGATGACGGCGGGGCGCCGTTCCAAGAGTTGGTTGGGCGGACGGTAGTAGAACAGGACCGAAAGTCCGAAGGCGACCGAGGTCTCGGGGGTGTAGTAGATGGCGGGGATGATGATGTAGTCGTTGCGCGGCTTTTCCTTTTTTTCTTCCGGTTTTTTCTCTTCCTGTTTCTTTTCCTCGGACTTCTTCTCCTCGGCCTGCTCCTTTTTCTCGATGAGATCCTGCGTGGCGCCGGCGGGGACCGGCTCGAGGGCGTAGAGGAACGGCACGGCAAAGAACACGAACATGATGATGGATATCGTCGCGAGGCGCATGGGACTCCACATGAAAATCGGCCCACTATACGGGAACGGGGAACAAAATCAAAGAATTTACCGTGCCAGCCGCGCGGCGAGTGCTTCGAGCGTCGGCCAGTCGATCTCCTCGATGCGGGCGTTCGCCCCGATGCCCGCCTCCTCAAGGAACGCGGCCGGGAGCCGATGCATCTTGAAGACATTGGCGAGCGTTTTACGCCGGTGCGAGAAAAGGACGCGGAAGGCGTCGGCCATCGCCATGATCTCGTCGGGGGTCTTATCGTGCGGCCGTATCGGTATCTGGAGCACCGACGACATCACCTTGGGCGGCGGGAAGAACGACGCGGGGCCGATGTCGAAGAGTATATCGGCGTCACCGATGTGGCGGATGAGCGCCCCGAGCGGCGAGAAGTCGCGGCTGGCCGGCTCGGCCGCGCACTTCACGGCCACCTCTCTCTGGAGAAGGAAAACGATGCGCGAGATATAGCGACTCTGCGAAAGGACCGACAGCAGTATCGGCGAACTCGCCTGATAGGGCAGGTTGCCGAAGACCACGCCGCGTGTCCCGGTGAAGTGCGGCGTCAGATCATAGCGGACCGCGTCGGCGTTGATGACGGTCGCTTTGCCGTCGAACCGTTCGTGCAGTATCCGGAGCATCGTCTCGTCGATGTCGAGCACCGTGAGCGGTTGAAGTCCGCGCCCCACCGCCTTTTCGGTGAGCGACCCGGCGCCGCCCCCCATCTCGACATAGAATCCGGCGCCGGGGGTAAGGACATCGGCGATCCTCTCCAGCGCCGCGTCGTCGCACAGGAAGTTCTGCGACAATCCTTTGCGCGGCGACACTCCCGCCGCGGCGAGCAGGGTTTTCAGTATGTCGCGGTTCATTTCGTCTGCGGGCGGCAGGTCGCCGTCACATCGAGGTCGAGCGGCGAGAACTCGCCGCGGTCGAGTTTCGGAAAGGCGGTCGCCGCGACCATCGCGGCGTTGTCCTGACAGTAGGTAAGTTCCGGCAGGTACAGCGGCACGCGACGCTTGCCGGTAAATTCCTGCGCCATCCTCCGTACCGCGCTATTGGCGGCGACGCCCCCGGCGACCACGAGCGCCGTGTAGGATCTTTGTTCCCACGCCGCGGTCAGCCGCCGCTCGATCAGTTCGACGATGCGCGATTGGAACCCGGCCATGAGATCGGCGAGCGCCACCGTGTCGCCCTCATCTTCAAGTATCCGCTTCACCGCCGACTTGATGCCGCTGAAACTGAAGGCGAGCGTATCCTTGAACCGGCCGCTCCGCATGAGGTGCGGCAGAGCGTACCGTTCCGGATTGCCCGTCTGCGCTATCTTGTCTATCGCCGGACCGCCCGGATAAGGCAGTTTGGCGATCTTCGCGATCTTGTCATAGGCCTCGCCCGCCGCGTCGTCCATAGTCTCGGCCAGCACCGTCGCGGTCCCCTCCCCCATCTCCATGAGCGTCGTATGACCGCCCGAAACGACGAGTGCGAGGTAGGGCGGCTTCGGTCGTTCGCTTCGCCCAAGGAACGGACTGTGGATGTGCGCCTCAAGGTGGTTGACGGCAATGAGCGGTTTCCCCCACCCGATCGCGAGTCCTTTGGCCGCGCCGACCCCGACGAGGAGCGATCCGAGCAGTCCCGGATAGTTGGTCACCGCGACGGCCGAGAGATCGGCCGGCGCGACGCCGCTTTCGACGAGCGCCTTGTCTATCGTCGGGAATATCCACGCGATATGGTTGCGCGCCGCTATCTCGGGGATGACTCCGCCGAAGAGGGCGTGGAGGTTCGTCTGCGACACCGTCCGGACCGCCAGCACGCGGAAATGCTCATCCACCACCGCCGCCGAGGTATCGTCACAACTACTCTCTAGCCCGAGGATGTATCGCGTCATGCGGCGCTATCCGCCCTTCTGCCGCAGTTTGGCGAAATCGATCTTCTTACCGAGAGAACTGTCCTTGAGGATGTCGAGGAAGGAGTCGGTCGGCATGATGCCGGCGCGGTCGAGGAGCATGGTCAGCGCGACGAGCACCGCACTGCGGCCGCCGAGCGGCGCGCGGAAGTCGTGTTTGACCACGGTCGCCTTGGTCGCGGGCGCCTCGAGCGAGGCGTCGAGATAGACGGTCCCCTGCGTCATCTTCTCGATGAGGCCGCGCACCTTGCCGAGTCCGTCGGCGGAGGTGGCGATCACCGCGTCGGGGACGCTGATGCCGGTGAAGTGGAGCGGCTTGGGCGACAACAGTATCTCGGCGGTCGAGAAGCCGACGCCGACCGTGACCGGGTAACTCCCCTTCTTAGTGGCGTGGAGACCGCACGAAAGGGCCGCCTGCGCGAGGAATTCGGCCGCCGACTGCACCCCTTCGCCCGCCGAGCCGGAAAGGACCACCGCATAGCGTTCTTTCAACGGCGCCTTGTGACGCGCCGCTATCGGTTTTTCCGTGGCAAACAGTGACGCGGGGGCATCATGGGTCGCCGGACGATACGGTTCGCGCGCCGGACCCTGCCAGTGACCGATCTCGATCCCCGCCTCCTTGGCGATGTCGTCGAGTTTGCGGTTCGGGTTGAACTTCACGCCGTAACTGGGGCAGATCTCCATCGCCTCGACGAAGGAGAATCCGGGGACCGCGAGCGCCGCGGCAAGGTCGGCCGTAAAGTCGCCGAGCGCGAGGAGTCGCCGTACCGACGGAGCGCCGGTCGCGTGCAGGACCTTGCACAGGTCGTAGCCGATGTTCGGTTTTCCGTCGGGCATGATGGGGGTCTTGAAGCCGCGCGGGGTGAGCCCCGAAGGCTGGCCGCCGGTCATGCCGTAAAGCATGTTGTTGTGGACGATGACCGTCATGTTTATGTTGCGCTGGGCCGCCTCCATGAGGTGCTGGAGCCCGATGGTCGCGCCGCCGTCGCCCAGAAGCGCGATGACCTTCTTCTTCGGGTCTTCGGTCGCCATCGCGATGCCGGCGGCAAGCGCCACCGAACGGCCGTGGAGCCCGTGGACCGTATGGGTCGTGAACTGCTTGTCGATGATGCCGATGCAGCCGATGTCGGTCACGACGATCACATCGAGCGGCGAAAGCCCCGCTATCGACGACAGCGCCTTCTCGAGGTTCTGCGACACGATATGGTGGCCGCACCCTTTGCAGAAAGGCAGGTTCTCGGTGGAAAGGAATTTGCCGTTCATGATCGCACCTCCGCCGCTATCTCTTCGGGAGTGATGAGCCGACCGACCGCGGTGACGCCGCGCACGCCGTCGCGTCCCCTCTTCCCGAACAGGATCTCGCGGTACTGTCCCTGCAGGTTCTCTTCGGCGATGACGACCTTTTTGTAACGACCGAGTATCTCAAAGTACTTCGGCGGGACCGGAAAGAGCGTCTTGGGGATGAAGAGCGACGCCTTCCGTCCTCCGGCGCGAAGCAGGGCGACCGCCTCGCGCGCCGCCGCCGCCGTCACATCGTAGGCGACCACGACCGTATCGGCCGCGTCGTCGTCCCAGTCGAAAAGCGTATAGTCGCCGACATTCTTTTCGACCTTCTCGGCGAGCCGCCGGCTGTTGGCGAGCGCCTCGGGGGTCGAATGCTGGAGGGCGGCGGAACGGTCGTGGGTCGAGGCGGTGATCCGCACCTGATGACGCGTATCGCCCACCGGCAGGAGCGGCGGAACGCCGTCGGACTCCGGCTCGTAGGGGCGGTAGGGAGCGTCGCCGGTGTAGAAGCGGCGCCTCACCGGCTCGATCGGCGTCATGACCGCCGGATCGACATCCTGCACCGTCATGACCGTCTCCTTCGAGGCAAGCAGTATCACCGGACAGCGCAGATGGTCGGCGATATGGACCGCCTTGGCGGAGAGTTCCCACGCATCGCGCGGATCGGAGATGCAGAGGGTCGGGATCGGGTAGCCGCCCGAATTGATGCCGTGGAGCAGCGAGATATCGCCCGTCGCGCCGCCGGTCGCGGTGCCGGTCGCGGGGCCGAGCCGCTGGGCGAGTATGATGACCATCGGCAGTTCCATCATGTGCGACATGCCGATCGATTCGATCATGAGGGCGAGCCCGGGGTAACTCGTCGCGGTCACCGGCAGTTTCCCGGCGGCGGCGTAGCCCGCCATCCACTGGAGCGTCGTTATCTCGTCGGGGGCGGGAAGCACGACGGGAAACCGTTGCGAAGCGTACAGATACAGCAGGTTCGCCGGGGTGATGGGATAGCCGATGAAGACATCGGCCCCGGCCCGCGCCGTCGCCTCGATGATGAGGCGTGAATTGTCGATGAAGTAGCGTTCGCTCATGCCGTATGCTCCTCCGTGTTCTTCGGGAGATCGCGCGGATCGTCCTGCGCCCCGGTGATCTTTTCGTAGAGTTTGACGATGACCAGTATCGTCACGGTGGCGATGACCGCGCCGTAGGTCTTGTCGACGCTGAACCACCCCATCTGTTTGGCGAGGATGGTGCCGAAGATGACGACGGTGCCGAGTATGAAGGCGAGCCGCACACCGCGCGCCGATATCCAGCCGCGGGCGTACAGGCCCGTCAGGATGACGATGGCGCCAATAGCCCGGATGGCGTAGGAGACATAGGCGGTATCGAGCACCGCGCCGCGCAGGAAGATGGCGAGCGGTATCGTGACGATGCCGACGAGCACCACCAGTTTCCGCGCCGTCGCGATGATCTTTTTGTCGTCGGCCGCGGGGTTTATCATGCCGTGGTAGATATCTTTCGCGGCGATGGTCACCACCGCGAAATTGACCGGCCCGACGGTCGAAAGTATCGCGGCCAAAGCGCCGGCGAGCGCCAGACCGCCGAGCACCGGCGGGATGAATTCGGGCGTAGTGAGTATGCGGGTCAGGACCGTCTTGGCGTCGGTCACCTGCGCCGCGTCGAAGAACAGGCCCGTCTTGGCGTAGAGGGCGATGAACGCCGTCATGATGCCGAACGGCGCGACGATGAAGCCGGCGAGCACCGATGCCCGCTTGGCGGTCGACACATCCTTCGCGGCGAAGATGGGCTGGATGCTGGCCTGCGCCGCCATGCCGCCGAGTACGCCGCCGAGCAGGAGAGCGAAGGCATCTGAGACCCCCGCGCTGAAAGGATTGTAGAGATTGGCCGGAGCGCCCTGCGCCACCAGCAGGGTATGGAGTCCGTCGAAGCCGCCCACCTTGACAAGCCCGATGACGAAGGCGGTTCCGAGCCCGACATACATCGTCACGAGATACACGATGCCGGTGACGGCGAGCGCGTGCATCCCGCCGACATAGGTATAGAGCGTGATGATCGCCGCCGACAGGATGACCGCCCAGTTCCAACTGATGTCGAACAGCGGCGCCATCACCCCGGCGCAGGTCTGCAACTGGACATAGGCGAGCGTGATGTAGGCGATGAGAAAGGCGATCGCCGACACCGACCGGGCGCGCGGCCCGAAAAGCGTCTCGATCATCTCGCTGACCGTGTGGACCCCTTTACGGCGGTAGTGGGCCGCCACCGTGAAGCCGATGATGACCATGCCGATCGCGGTCGCGATGTTGTAGAAAATGGGCTGGAGCGTCGCGGTCTTGAAGGCCTTTTCGCTGACCCCGATGGTGCTCATGCCGCCCAGCCATTCGGCGGCGACCACCACCGCGCAGACGATGACGCCGAGATTGCGCCCCGCCACCAGATAATCGGATGCCGACTTGGCGGCCGCCTTCTTGGTGAACAGGCCGATCAGGACCACCAGCACGAAGTAGCCGAGGATGATCCACGCATAGATGTTCATGGGAACTCCTTCTTTTTGATATTAGAGTGCGGCCATGGCGCGGGCGAGCAGGAGGGCGTTGAGCCGGTTCTGCTCGTCGTCGGAACGCGAATTGAGCACGGCGGGGACCAGCGCGCCGAGCACCAGCCCGCCCCAGGTCGCGCTGCCGTGGAACTTGTAACTCTTGCCGAGCGAATTGGCCGTCTCGAGGTTCGGCGCGACGATCAGGTCAGGGTCACCGCAGACCGGCGAGTTCTTGATCCCCTTGGTCGCCGCCGCTTCCGCGCTTATCGCGGCGTCGTAGCCGAGCGGCCCATCGACGATGAAATCCTTTATCTGGCCGCGCATCGCCATCACCACGAGCGCCGCCGCGTCCTGCGTCGCGGGCTGTTTGGGGCTCACCGTTTCGACCGCCGCGAGGAGCGCCACCTTCGGCTTATCGACGCCGAGCGCCTTAAAAAGCGGGCGGGTGTTCTCGATGATGGCCCTTTTCTCCTCGATGGTCGGGGCGACGATGATGGCGTTGTCGGTCACGCCGAGGAATTTATGGTAGGAAGGCATCTCGAAGAGGCTGATGTTCGACAGGACCGCCGAGGCCTTTATTCCCTGCTCCTTGTCGAGTATCGCCTTGAGATACAGTTCCGACTTGAGCGAGCCCTTCACCAGTATCTTCGCCCCCTGCTCGCGCACTGCCCTGACCGCGAGCCGCCCCGCCGAGCCGTCGTCCTTCGCCGCGACGATCTCGTATTTCTTGATGTCGTCCCCCGCCTCGGCGATACACTTCTCTATCGCCTTCGGGTCGCCCGTGACGATGCAGGTGCCGATGAAGCCCATGTCGTGCGCCAGTTTCAGACCGCCGATCACCTCGGGGTCGGCCGCCGCCGCGACCGCGACCGTTACCGGGGGCAGGGTCCCGACCGCCTTTTTGAGTTCCGTGTAGTTCCTGATAACCATGGTGTTCTCCATTATTACAAAAGGGCGTGCCGTTGGCGCGCCCCTACATCACCGTTCACTTCTCACGATTCACGACTCACTTCTCACGACTCTTCCGCCATTCATACAACGGGTCGATGTCGGCATCCTTCATGATGCAGTCGGGCCAGTGCATCGCCTTCTCGGCGCCGGTCAGGACGCGCCATACGCTCCCGGCGATCGCCTCGTTCTCGTTCTCGCCGGGGAAAATGTATATCTTACCGAGCCGTTCGCATTTACGCGTTATCTCGGCGGCCAGATACTTCTCGTTCGCCACCCCGCCCGTCACGATGATGCCGTCCATGTCGAAATCAAGCACCGACGCCATCGCGCCGATCTCCTTGCATATCTGGTAGATCATCGCGTCGTAGATGAACTTGGCGAACGCGTCGCCTTCCTTGATGCGGCGGACCACCTCTTTGATGTCCTTGGTGCCGAGATAGCCGTAGATGCCGCCCGCACCGTAGAGTTTCTTGTGCAGTTCCTGTTTGGTGTATTTTCCCGAAAAACAGGCCTCGAGCAGCGGTATCGGCGGGATGCCGCCCGCCCGTTCGGGGGTAAAGGGGGCCCCTTCCATCCGGTTGTCGCTGTCGACGATACGGCCGCGGTCGAAGGGCGCTATCGAATAGCCGCCGCCCAGATGGCACGCGACACAACGCATCTCCTCGAACCGTTTTCCCAGTTGCGCCGCCAGTTTCCGTACCGTCGCCCGGATGTTGAGCGCGTGGACGAACGAGAACCGCGGAAAATCGGGCGCGCCCGATATCCGGGCTATCGGCGCCATCTCGTCCACCCCGACCGGATCGACCGCGTAGGTGGGACAGCCGTAATCCTTTGACAGCCGGTGGACCAGCGGCGCGGCAAGGTTCGACGCGTGCTGATAGACCGGCGTCTTATGGCTGAAATAAGCCAGTTCATCGTTCATCTCGATGACGCCGCTCGGGACCGGCGGCAGCATCCCGCCGATCGCACCCATCGCGCGGCACTTCCGCTCGGGCAGGTGCTTGTCGAGAAAGGCGCGCACCAGTTCCTCGCGGTGGTCCAACTGATCGGCGATCGTGGGAAAACGGTGGACCAGATCGTCGGGGTGACGGATGCAGTCAGCGGTCACCTCGACCGGCCCGCCGGGGTCGATGCGGTGGATGGAGCACTTGGTGGAGGTCGAACCGGTGTTGACGACGACGATGTGGTCAGTGGCGGTCATGGCGCTGTCCTTCGCTTCGGTTGGTATCGAACCGTGCGGCACGCGGGTGTCGCGCCATTCCATATATCAAAAAGAGGGCGACGATGTCAAATAAACCCCTACGCCCCCGCACCATTGCAAAATTCCCCTTCTCCTCATATACTCGCCTCCGAACCACCTCCCGGAGGTCCCCCATGCACACCGGACACATCGTCGCGCTCACCACCTTCGACAAGCGCGAGGACGCCGAACGGGTCGCGCGGATCCTCGTAGAACGCCGACTCGCCGCCTGCGTCCAAATGGTCGCCCCGATGACGAGCGTGTACCGATGGAAGGGCACGGTCGAAACGGCCACCGAGACGCTCTGCCTCATCAAGACGAGACGCGACCTCTTCCCGCAGATAGAGCGGGCGATGGCCGAACTGCACCCGTACGAGGTGCCGGAACTGGTGGCCCTGCCGGTAGAGATGGGCGGCGCCCCCTACCTGAAATGGATAGACGCGGAAACCGCGAAGTGACCCCCACGAGGTACGCATGCCCGACCTGACCGACCTTCTCATTCTCCTTGCGCTCAACCTCCTCCTCTGGGCACCGCTCCTCCTCCTCAAGCGCCCGATCTTCATCGTGACGGAACGACTGCCCCGGCTCCGGAACGATTTCCCCGCCGGGGTCTCGTGGCTCTTTCTCGTCTTTGTCCGCAAGGGGTTCGACAGCGCCGAACTCAGGCGGCACGAAGAGGTTCATTTCCGGCAGTGGCGACGGTACTCGCCGATGATCATGGGGGCGCTCTATCTCGCCTCGTCGCTCTACTGGCTCATCCGCACCCGCAGTCTCTGGGGCGCGTACTGGCATAACCGCTTCGAGGTTGAGGCGCGAAAGGCCTCGTGAGGTTGATTAGAAGGCGGGCAAAACCGTAGGCTGGAGATAGGTCTCTCTTCCCGGTGCCACACTGGAGGGATTTGAACAGAACTGGGAAAAAGCTATGATAGGGTTGGCTGCGTAAGAAATTTGTGTGGATTTTTGTTGAGGAAGATCTGTTTGCCCCCAAGCCTCTTCTGACCCCCGAGAATGCTATCGAGTGGCTCTACAACAACAGGTGGGGTATATGACTTGGCGTGACTCGGTGGGAGTGACCAGCCGATAGACACTACTTATTTTATAGTACAGGCTATTTTCTCATTCTCTTCCGGAGTTGCCTCCGCACATCGGTACAACGCATCGGCGTAGTGTTTTACCAGCTCTCTTTTCTCTAGATTCTGAAGCCACCGCGTCGGTATGGCATCCATGCCGTAGAAGGCACCCGCGAGTTGTCCACATATTGCCGCAGTGGTGTCGGTGTCCTCACCAAGACTTACCGCCTTGAGAACCGACGCCTCATAGGAGTTGGTCGTATCGAAACACCATAGCGCGGCTTCCAGAGCATCGACCACATACCCGGAACCTCGGATAGCCGCCATGTCCTTCTTGTGATATTCGCCACGGGCGATAGCGGCAATACGGGGGGCATGCACCAGTTTGGGATCCAACGAAAGCACTTCTTTCTTCGAGGCTCCATTAAGTGCCTTGATGATCGCCGCCGCCAAAAGACGGCAAGCGTCAACGCATTCGGCGGCACCGTGTGTGGTCAGCGAACTCAATCCGGCCATCTCGATGGCCTTCTCCGGATGCCGCCGATAAAAAAGAGGCACGGGCGCGAGCCGCATGATGGCCCCGTTGCCGGCGCTGTACGGGTCGCTGGATCCGGCCTGCGGGATACCGTTTGTTATGAACCGGTCAAGAGCCTGTCGGGTCGTGATGCCGATATCAAAATGGCGACCGGGACAACGGAGATAACCATCCTTATACCAACGGCAGTAGCGCTCAATCTGGTCCTGTAGGTCAAAACCCTTCTTCTCAACCAGACTGTCGGCCAGACAGAGGGCCATTGCTGTGTCGTCGGTCCACGATCCCGCCGTGGAACCGAATGGGCCGACTTTTTCCATATCAACGACTGCGGGGGCATCTTTTCGTTCGCAGAACTCAAACGGCGCACCAAGCGCATCACCAATAGCCAGACCGAGCAAACTTCCACGATAACGGGAAAACAGAGTGGGTGCATTACTCTTGGAGATTCCGAACAAATTGACCTCTCTTTATTTTGTGTGAGGCTTCCCGCCGGGGAAGTAGTTGTAGAAACTCGGGCGTGATATCCCGAAGGTCTTGCAGATGTCGGTGATGGCGATACTTTTGTCGCCGAGCATCGCATTGATCTTTCGGACATCGGACTGAGAAAGTTTCGCCGGGCGCCCGCCCAATCGCCCGCGTGCTCTTGCCGAATCGAGGCCGGCGCGCGTTCGTTCTGAAATGAGAGCCCGCTCGAACTCGGCGAGAGAGGAAAAGATGTGAAAGATGAGTTTGCCACCGGCAGTGGTGGTGTCAATGGACTCCTGCAAACTCTTGAACCCGACCTTTCGCTCTTCAAGGAGACTCATGGTCTCTATAAGGTGCTTGAGCGATCTGCCGAGTCGGTCGAGCTTCCAAACGACCAGCACATCACCCTTGCGCATCATATCGAGCGCTTTTGCCAACTGGGGACGATCGGTCCGGGCGCCCGAGGCGACATCTTGGTAGATACGCTCGCACCCGACCTTTTTCAACGCATCCTTCTGTAGATCAAGATTCTGTTCAGCCGTGCTGACCCGCGCATACCCTACAAGCATTCTATTTACCCGTCAGTAGTTAGACATAGATTAATATATGAGTTTATTTACACGAAAGCAAGTATTCCGGGCAACTTTTCTCAAGTGTCTAAAAAACGGCCGTTATTTAGACGCTGCTGATTTGGTGTTCTCATCACCGAAAAAACAAGAGGTTTTTTGCTTAGGATCCTCAATAGAAGATTAAATACTTTTGCCGAGAGAAAATATAATCAATTAAATTCAATCAGTTACTATTTTTATGCCTCAGATCATCGGCTCATGATGTGGCTCGTCTCCTTCCTTTTTGTGAAAGGCACAATGTGCCCGGTTTGGTGACAATTAGGAGCAGGAGGTCGCGATGGTGAAGACTTTTTTGTTGCTGGTGCTCGTAACTTCGTTGCCGCTATTTGGTGCGGAGTCCCCCGGGCCCGAGCTTATCGAGATCGAAGACCGTGCCTATTTGATGGGGGCGATCGCACAAATGGAAGCGATTGTGACCCATGCGGCGGAAGAGCAGGCCGTTTTCTGGACGGTTGCGAAAAAATGTAGGGCGATTCTTGTCGCGTGCAACCGTGACGGCGCCGTCTGTGCGTCGGGTGACAATGCGATCGTCAGGCGTGATGCCGAAGTACTACTGCGCCGGATCCTCCGCACGCTTTTACCTTTGAACGAAAAATTGGTCACCGAAATGCGCGCGGTTCGTGATGAGGTCCACCGGCGGGCTGAACGGAATCTTCACCACCCGGAATTCCGACGCCATATCTTTCAAAATCTCTTCCTGCAGCGGCAGGTCTCGCCCGGGAAAGGATTTCTTCTTGTGCTTGAAAAAATCGAACAGAGGATCGTTCAGCAGGAACTTTTTGTCGAGACCCTTGTAACCGAGGACACCTCGCGTGTTTTCAATCGGTACGATTCGCTTCTCGAGAATTCCCGATCGCTCGTGGAGTCCCTGCGGGCGATGATCATGAATAACAACTGATGGAGAGCCTCATGAAGAAAATTGGCTTCGCCTTCATGTGTCTTGTGTTGATCGCGCCGATGATGGTCGGCGCTGATGACGGCCCGGAGCTTTTCGGCCCCCTCGCTCGCTCCGCTCGCGATGTCGCGGCCTCTTGGTCGACCGCCCGGCTTACTTTTGCGGAGATCACGGCACAACGCACTCAGTTGAGCGCCGCGTTCGACCGTTGCAAAAATTTGAGCGGTAGTTCTGCGTGTCTTTTGGAAAAAGAGGCACTCGATCGCTTTGACGAACAAAATGTCGAGCGGACGCGAGAGCGTCTCCTTGATGTCGGCGAACAGGCGAAAAAAAGTGAAAATCTCTTCCGCCAGAAATTGCGCGCCGTGTCGATCAAGGACGCGGCGAAGAAATCACGCGAATTCAAAGCGCTGTTGAATCAATTTTTGGCGCTCGCGGCATTCCGCACGAAACTCACCGAGCGTGCCAACGATCTCGTCCTGCGCGGCTTTGAATTGGCATTTCGGGGCATCTCCACGATGGGGGGCCTCGATGACTTGGAAACTGCAACGGAGCAGGACCTCGATCGCTTGCTTGACGAAAGGCGTCAGACGCTCGGAAGCGATTCTGCGCTGGAAACAAACCTCTATTAGGGGAGAAGATCATGAAGACGTTAGATTTTTTTCTTGCCGTTATCGCAATGATGATCATTTCTTGCGGTTCCCTTGGCGTCACAAATGTGGCGCTTCCGCAGGACGAAGACCCGTACGCGACCATCCGGGCCGCGACTTCGCTCAGTTCCTGCGCCGATGCGATCAGAGAGGCAACGGCCACGGTGATCTCTCGTGGGGGGGACAAGGAGCACCCGAATCATGTCCGCGACGCTATCAACGCCAACGGATTACTCCGCACAGCGACATCCAAGATCACATCGAACTTTATGGACACGCGAGACCTTTTCCCTCGCACCTGCGACGATGCGGTGTCCTTTGAAGCGCGTATCGTCGATCTTGAGAATTTCGCCCGCGCCTCCCTTCGCCCTGACATCGTTGCCCTGATCGAACAGCATCATCGGCGGGTCAGCGAGATCATCGACCTGAAGCGCGAATTCCAACTCTGCGCGGAGAAGTGAACATGAAGAACTGCGCGCTCCTCTGTTTTCTCTTTTTTTCGGTCGCCTGCGGTACCACCCCCCTTCCCCGAGGGGTGGTACCGCTCTCTTTCGAAGAAGAATGCGACATGAATCCTCTGTCGCTCTATATCGATGTCGACAAGTACCCTGATCTGTACGAAAAAATACGCCATTCGCCCGCCGATTCGGAACGCGAAGTGATGCGAAGTTTTGCGGAATTCCTGAAGCTTGCGAAAGAGAGCGGGTTCGTGCCGACAAGTCCTGATGATAGACAGTGTATCTGGAGGAAGATCACGATGAATGGCGAGCCTTTTGTGGGGCGCGGTCGCCTTTACGAAATGGAGCCGGGCGCCGACGATTACGTGCTCGAAGGATGTTCGCCCGCCGACCGGCGTGAATTGTTGCGGCGTATCGGGGCCGATATCGATGTGCTCGATTTCCTTGGCCGCAGGGATGCCGTCGAACGTCTGCGGATATTCAGCCGCCGACTGGAGGAGTTGTTCCAAGAATGGGGACGGCTCGCTCTTTGCGATAACAACATCAGCGAGAAGGAGAAGTAACATGCTTAGATTCGTAGTTCTCAGTTGCGTGATCATCCTGCTTGTCGCCCTGTTGGGAAAGATCATTTCCCCCAACATTGATGACAACGCATCGAACCCTGCCGTAAGAACGCCGATCCCCGCCGTTGAGCCGCCGAAAAAGCCGGAACCCGAAAAAACGGTGACGCAGGAGAAAGAATCGGTGAAGGAGCCCGCGAAGACAGAGAAGAAAGAAATGTCTGTTCAGACCAAAGAGAACCCGGTTGAGAGCAAACCGGAAGAAGCTTCTTTACCCATCAAAAAAAAGACCCCGTTGCCGAAAACCGCATCGGCCCCGAGATCCGATCCCGTTCGCGAGGCACTTGCCTCCAGCGAGCGTTTCAGCATGAATGGTAAGGTCTCCATCCGTTTCAGGGACGCACAGGCCCTGCTTGATCTTATGAACGCGCACATGATCCGGGTGTTCAGTTGTTCGCGCAATCTGGATGTTCTCTATGCCATCATCCGTGACGAACGCGAGAAAACGCAGGTCATCGAGATCGGTAGTGGTTGCGCAGAGACAGCAGCGGAGCGCGGGCTCAAGCAGATATCGTATCCCATACCCGAAATGCTGAAAGCGATGGCTGTCAGTAATTCGACCGGCAAGAACTTCGATTGGTTCGTAAAATTGGACCATAGTATTGAGTCGGCTATAGCGGGTGTGACCCAGAAACTTGGGAAACAGGCGGCGGCGGCGGCCATTCTGATCGAACGCGACGGCTCGACCGCGGTGCTTCCCGCCCGTCCTCCTGCGCGGCGCATGTAGGTGCCGGTCATGGTGGCCCTCTCCGTAATAGCTTTATGGGTGGCGTTCCTTCCGGGGGGCGCCACCACTACCGAAGATGCGGCCTGCCAGGAATTGCTCCGTGCTTTTTCGCAGTGTGTCAGTTATAACGACGCTGAACTCTGTGAGCAGATCGGTGCTGATTCCTATCCGCGCTGTCTTCTTTTGGAAGCCGAACACCGCAACGACCCGGCCGACCAGATCGAGGCGTTGAAAAGACTCTCCTCTCTTTCCGGATCGGTAAAAACTGAGATCTACGGCGTCATTCAGACCGATGGTCGTCTTCTTGCGGCCGCTACCGCTATCATCCGACACCTCATCGGCACCGGCACGGTGCGGCGCGCCGTGGTAACAAGCGCCGCCCGCACAGCGAGTCAGCAGGCCGAACTGATACGGTCCGGAAACCGTTATGCGGCGGAAGCATCTTGCCACAGTCTCGGTTTGGCGGCTGATATCAGTGTAAGCGGTCACCGAAATCTTGATGTCGTCGCCGCCGCCGCACGAACAGCACTTATCGGCAAGTTTGGGCCGGACAATCGATATATCCGTATCGTCAAGGAGGAACTGATCGGCGTGTTGCACATACAGCCGACCTTCACCGGTGGCGGATATCGGCAGATATTGAACAGCCGTATCAAGGCACTCATCGCCGCCGGCATCCTTCCTGCCGGGATCAGCACCGACAAGATACCGCCGTATTATCGATTCAAAGACGCCCGGATCACCGTCCCGCACAAGGCAAAGAACTCGCAAAAGAAGAACGACAAACGGAGGAAAAAGAAATGAAAAAAGCAGTTATCCTTTCTCTTCTTGGTTTTCTTGTCGTCTCTTTTGTGACCATGGCGGGAGTTGCGTATCTCTATCATCATCCTGAAGTCATCCTGTCGCAGGCGACCGAGTGGGAAAAGGCGGTTATGGCCCGTCTTGCAGAGGAGCAGGAAGAATGTGAAGGGCAGGAGCGCGATGCCTTTGCCGATGCGGTCGCCGAAGCGCTCGTGAAATTGGAAGATCGTTCGTATTGGTCACGCCGCACTTCTTTCTCCTTCCGGTCTCTGGCGCGGGCCATTGTCGCCAACATTCACGCGATTCGTTTTGTCGAAGGTGGTAGTGCCATCCCGCAGCAGATCGTCGGACTCATCACCGATCAGGCAGAGGGGCATCGCATACGGCACACCCTGCGATTCAAACTCGTGCAATTCATCCTTGCATCGAAGGCGTGGCGAGCATTCGATCGTACTATCATCATGAACGCCTATCTCGACGCATTGCCGTGCGGCCACCCGGCAGCGACCGGCGCGACGGCGTGTTCGGCATATCTCTTTGGCGAACGGAGGTCGCTCGACGACCCGTACATGCGCCTGAAGGCTTATATCGTGGCTAGCCAGATCAGAGCGCCTTATCTTTATCAGCGGGATCTCACAAAACTTGGCTTCCGCGTTGGTAAGGCGTTCGGGTTCACTGATCCGATTTTCATCCCCCGGTTGAAACGCGACCTCTTGATGGCCTCGTTGTACGGATCGGGGGTCTGTTCCCGTAACGATCGATCTTTTTTGACCGAGGTCGTCAGGCACTCGATCTCACGGGCTATTATCGATGTGGCACCGGTAGTACGGGCGAAGGAAGAGCATGTGATGGTCATCGGCGCAGCGATCGTCGGTGAAGAGGTGGTTGACCTCACGCGCGGCTTCGGGGGATACGCTTTTCCTGCCGGCAGTTGGGCCAAGGTGTCCTTACTAAGGGCTCTCGAGAAGATAGATCGCCTTGCTTTTGCCCAAATCTATCTGCCTACTTCTAGAATGCGGGTTTGGGACCTCCAGTTCAGGGAATGGGATCCCCACTCGGTTGGCAATATTGATGCGCCGGATACCAGTCTTATCCATGCCATCGCCGTGTCTCATAATTCTAACGCGCTTAGTTTCTTTTTTTTGCCGGTCTGGGATAAAATGATTATCCCGTATCTCGACAAATTTCTCACGGCAAAGGAGATATCCCGCTACAGCACCGACAGGGACCGCGCATACGCCATTCGCATGCTGAGCGATCTGCATGGCTTCCCGTTCGACCAGTTCCCCGACGCATTGGTTGGGTACGATGATCTTGCGTACCGGAAACTTCTTCTCGGCACGACCCGGCTCGTCAAGCGGACGATGGAAAGCGACATCCCCGGTATCGCTGTGCCCGATAACGCCCCCAGCATCGTTCTCGGTGCCGACGTGAAGGCCCGACCGATAGACTGGGTCAAAGGACTAAAGAGGCAATTTTTCCGGGAAGGGGACCGTTGTTCGATGACCGATACCGGCGAGATGATCGCCGATGCGATGAGAAAGGCCGGTACGCTCCATGCTCTTTTGGGGAAACTCGACATCGCCGCACCGGGTAAGACCGGTACGACGGAATTCACGGCACAAGCGGTCATCGGACTGTGCGTCGAAGACCCTTCTAATGAAAAGATCAGTCCCCTCCTCGTCGTTTTTTGGGCATTTCACCCCGATTGGCGGCCTCTAAAGAAATTACAGGGCGCTCATCTGCAACCACTTTTGGAGCGCGCCCTTCGCGATATTAGTCAGGCGGCACAATTGTATGAACCGTAACCTATGGTATGGAGGTTTTCTCATGTCCACTAAAGTGAACAACAGTATCGAGCTTTTTTCCCTGTTCAGCGGGGAAAGAAAAACGCAGTTCATCGTGTTGAGCATGGTTTTTCTTTTTATCAGTACGGTGCTGCAGTATTTTTTCTCTACACCGATCGACACCTTTCTCGGCACCATCTCCCTCGGGGGGCTTGGGGTCTTTCTCTGGATCTTCGTTTTTCTGGTGATCCTGTTCATGTTCATGCTCAACCACATACAGCAGGATTACAATGATCTGGTGGAGGTCACGCGGAACTTTAACCGGCAGCGGGGGCCCACGACCGCCGATTGGGACCTTTTTCTCAAGGTGTACGGCAAGGAACAGAAATATCACCCGTTCGTGTTCGCGGGCTATGGGACGGTCGAGGCGCTTATGATGGCGGTTGAAAACGACACCGCGATCGTGAATCGAGTGGTTCGGTACGGTCAGGACCGCATCCAACAGTTACTGGACATCCTCGATAACTATGCTCCCACGGTCTGCTTTCAATTCGGGTTGGCGGGGACTATGGTCAGTTTGGGTTATATGCTGAAACTTTTGGCGGCCGGGGCCAAAAACCTCGGGAACGCAAGCGGTGGCGGCGGTAAGATACTGACGATCTTGTCGGAAAGCCATCTTGATACCGCCTTCTCAACAACGCTTGCCGCGGCTCTTATCTCCATCATGTTCTATTTGATGAGCGGATCGACCAAACAGAACATACAGGCATTGAAACGGCAGTTGCCCGATCTCAAGAGAAAAGAACGACAGAGGGAGGATAGCCATGAATAGTACGCAAGGACTCGATCTCGGATTGAATACCGCTGTAGTTTTTTTGGTTCTTTTCTTGATAGTGCTCGCCGCGCAAATGGACATCGCCTACGCGAAGGCCCACGAGGGGGAGCCGGCTCCCGTCGAGGTCTCCGTGGAGAGCGGAGCGTTCATTATCGACGGGCTCACGCTCGATCAGGAGGGAGCTATTGCCTATCTCAAGCAACGGTGTGCGCAAACGATCCCGCCGTCGGTCTTTCTTAACTTTGACGCCGACAGGACCCTTCTTGCCGAAGCACAGCGCATAGAAAAGATTTTCCGTGACGCAGCCATTGTTTGTCCTATAGGTTATTAGCCGGAGAAAGTTCTTGACACGCATAGTCGCCATCGCTATTCTTCCCCTGTTCATGAATGCTCTCTTGGGCAGTACGAAGTTCGATGACCTGATAGCCGAGATCGGGCGAAACGAGGGGGTGCCGGTGGAGTTGCTTCTTTCCATGGCCTATGTCGAATCACGCTTTACGCCGACGGCTGTCTCATCGGCAAAAGCGATCGGTATCCTGCAGGTCAAGCTTTCTACCGCGAAGGGCTATGTGCCGGTCAAGAAGAAAAAGGACCTTTTCGATCCCCGCAAGAACATCACGGCGGCGGCGAGGCATCTCGTCACTCTTAAAAAGATTTTCGGCACATGGCCTCGTGCCGTTGCGGCCTATTTCTGCGGCGGTGGGCGGGTCAAACGGGAGTTGCAGGAGACCGGCATGCTGTCGCCGGTATGCGCGGGATATGTCGAAAAGGTAGAAGCAGAGATGTGGCAAGGGTTCGGATTGAAGCTGGATGCATTTTAATCATCATGCCTAAAGAACGCTACAGGTTTTCCACGAACCCCATAAATCTATTCTATCAGAAAGTAGAATTGTACATCAAGAAATATTTCCCCGATCTTGAAACAGAAATAATGATGCAAAAATTCTTAAAGAAAATTGATAAAATGAGTGAATACAATGAAGGGCGCAATATTATTCTCACATGGATAGAAGAGGCAAAAGCCGCATCAACAAATTACACGGCAAACTCTTTGGTAGAAGAGGTGTGGAGGAGAAAGCATTTGTCCATAAAGACATATTTAAACCAATGCGCGTACGATTCTTTTGTTTCTAATGCCATTAAAAGTTCTTTTCTTCGCAATTGCTTCGATATAAAGAGTAAGGCAGATTATCAGAAATTGGTGGAAGATGATCAGAATCATAAAAAAATCGGAGCATGTCGATATTCCTTTTTTAAAGTAGATATTTTAAGACCTCAAAAGAACGGAGTAGGCAACCGCGAGGAAGAGGAACTAGAAAACGACGACGAAGGGGACGATGACGATACTCTAGAAGAGGAGGCGGAAAAGTTATCGAGAGACACGAAACATTGGTTGTTTTCTTGCAACATCCCTGCTCCGCCCCCAAGTCCATATGCCTACAAAACACCTTTTGACTCCCAAGAGAAAGACTTCTTCGAAAGTTTGAATGAAGAGACTATTTTTTCAGATGTATTCAAGGGGTCAAAAACAATATACTCACATCAAGACCACAGGTACAATATCAATTACAATGGCAACGCTTGCTTTGACGCGCGACTTGCCATCATACTTTATATTCTGGAACATTTCTCAGAGAAGGTGTTGCTGGTAAAGGATATTGTGCGTTGTATTCGAGCCAATAAATCTTTTCTGGATTATTTTACTCGGGACGCATTCACAATGGAGTGTATAGAAGATATAGGAGATGTAGAAGATAACAGACAAGGATCAGGAAATGATGAAAAAGATCTTGTGGACGCGATGCGCGAATATTATAGGAAGGTCAGCGAAGCGTTGAATATTGAGGAATCCGTATCTGAGATGCTGGAAAACAAGGATTTTACCGACCAGTTTCTTTGCCGTGATGGATATCAGCCCCTTTTCGACATTCTTTTGACTTTATATCCTTTGCAGCCCCTGCCACATGTTAAAGAGACCGGCATCCTTTACAAACGACTTTGCTTTAATAAACAACCGAAAGATACTTCAGACGCAATTCATAAATGTATTCTTGAGAAAACAAACAAAAAGAGAAAGAATGGCCTTCCATCACCTGAAGAAAGCAGATGTTTGATAGACGAATGTCTGTTGAGCGGGCGTCGGTTAATAGATTTTTCATCTAGCGAGATTAGCAAGAGAAAACCCCGCGAGATTGAAGCTATGATCGTAAGACAAAATTACCATGAATATGTTCTTCAAAATAACGGCAAGAATGTGGTGATTGATGGTTACATAAAAAATCTAGCATATCTTATTGATAAGGCCTCTTTTTTTAGGAAGCAACGATGGAATAAGAATGGTCACAACAACAGAGTCCTGAATTACTATTTCAAAGATTTACAAAAAGACATTCTAGATTTGATAAAAGAATCAATTGAGGAGGTAGGGCGTCTTGACAACGGAGAGACAAAAACCACAGTACTTAACAGAATCAAATCACTAGAGCAAAAGGCACCTCAAATTAATTCAGTGATAAATGCCACATATGAAAAGAATCAAAGTGATAAAGAAGATCCTTCTCCGATCCCCTATGATGATCTTGATGATCGTGAGAGAGAAATCTTCCATCGATATCGTGCCCATATCAATGATTTCATGGTGAAGATGGGAGACGACATCGCCATCATACGGCAATACTTGGGGAAAGCAGGAGGGATTGCTAAAATAGAAGATATCGTGATAGATATTCAAAAGAGATTAAATGCTATTACATATCATAAAACCCTTTATAACAGATATTGCCGGCAAGCATTTGTCCAAGCAAGAGAGGCCCCAAAATGATGTCGCAACCCAATAACCGTTATCTCAGAGGTGATGTCTGGAAGACCGACCTTGCCGATTTCGAAAGGGTTCTTGTTGTGCTCGACGAACCCGACGCTGTTCTTGTTAAGCCCATTTTTTCTCGCCGGATATCCAATAACGATACCTATATTGATTATACCGCCAGACTGACTTTAGACATCATAGAGAACAAAAATCTTTATATTTCAGAGAATCTATGGTTCCGTCTGGAAAAAACTCATTTTATTGAGAAGATCGGGGGCTTGCCTGTTTATCTTGTTTCTTTGCATCGTCACGAGGGCGGGGTGTTGATAAATGATTCCGAGTATAATGCGCTTCAGCGAAGTGCCGCCGCTTATCATGTGCCAAGACCCCTTGATGATAGTTCTGTTACAAGTGATTTCTGGGTAGAGAAACTGCGGGCTTTCTTAATCCCCAAACGTCCATCCTTTGCGTTCTCAATGTTGTTTCTGATCTTGTTACTTGTTTCCGCCATCCTGTATCTGTCCGGGCTGATCGGTGATCATGCGGATGATTTCGACAAACACGCTCAGGCGGGAAAAACCGACCCCAATGACCAGGGCCAATCTGAAGATACTCAGCAGGAAGATTATCTTGATGAAAAGCTGCTGGCCGGCATTGTTTTTGATGGAGAATATGCTGATAAGGAGAAGATTGCCAATGCTCTGGCATTCAGTGTTTCTTCAGATGAGAACATTAGAGATTTTCCTTCGTTGGGAGAAAAGATAAAGACTTTGGGGCTAAATTCCTATGTTCGACTAGAGAACGAGATAGAGAAGATTGCAGAGAACAGCACCCCGCTTGCACATCTTACAATACAACCCAACGCACCGACCACCATAAGGACAAAAGTAACCAAGCCAATTTCTCATAGTATCGGCGACAAAGAAACATCCAGAGCATACATATCCATACCGACAAATGCCTTTAATAAACTCGTCGATAACAATAGCAATGGCGCCGTTAAGGGTCTAGCTGATGAAGCCGAAGTCGTTTTGGCCGGGCAGATGACCGACTTTAAAAAAGACGAAAAAACAAGTCTGTACGCATTTCAATATGATATAGATCGTCTAATGTGTCCTAATAACAATGAACTGGCAAAGCTTTCGTTGAAGGTTACAGCATATGTGGCAAACAAAGAGATTGAGCGATGGATTAATCCGGATTCTGGTGAAGTTTCCTTTCTCGCAAGCAAAGCCATTGTTGCCATTATGCCTACCCTGTCTAGTGACGCTAAGATTCGAACCATATACCCAAAAAAATCAAGGGATTTAACAGGTGTTATTCCAAATGATGCCTATATCATAAACATGTATCCACTTCACGTGCCAAACAAAGAGGATATAGTAATAAATACCCTAGGAGCAGCAATAGGAGTAACCCAGATTCACTACGATTACAGGAAGAGTTCTGTTAACGACCAGAATGTGTTGTCTTTTGGCATTGATGGCAACAAAGATCAAAGTTACTGCGATGGTAAAAGTAAAAGTTATATTTTCTGCACGAATAAAGACCACAGCAATGGATCAACACCATATTACAAAGATGTATTAGGAAACATCCATGTTTTTAACGACGAGGATGACCAAGGAGACTTAGTGGCCATTTTCCCTCAAAGGACATATAAGGAGGAAAAATCTTCTTTTGTTCTCACCGACTATTATTTCTTTGCGATTTTCGACCGTTCAATATTTGTATATGACGAACATCAAATGCCAACAAATGATGGCATACTTTTTGGCGATTATGGGGTTAACGATGCATTTTACATAGAGCCCGGATTAATTTACATTATTCAGAACGACAGCATTTATCTTATTGGCAGTATAAGTGACAAGCATGCTTGGAAAAAATCTGTGGAGCGCGCCACAATATCTATCAGCGAACCAGGGAACACATTTCAAAAATACAAAATAAAGAAAAGTAGCTTGTTATCTAGTTATAAGGTTTCTCGCGTTAGTCACTTGTATATTATGGATGAGCTAACCGATAACGAGACAAAGAAAAGTGACCGCATATTGTTTAAACTTAAGTTTAATTATAACCCATTCGGGGTAGTTGAAGAAAACAAATTTCTAGTTTCTTTTCCAAATGATATCGTGCCAAGAGACATTACCGCTGAAGCAGTTGACGGTAAAATGCTCATTTTAGGATCAGACCGATGGCTTTACGAAATTGATCTCGATCAGCTTCAATAAACTATAAGCCCGATTCCAGCGTTTTTAATCAAATGAAATATCAGCAGGTTATAAAATAATCGCTCCCGAACCCCTCCTCTCCTGACGGCTCCGCACCTTTCCTTAATTGTACGGTCAAGAGACCGATGTTCCTATTAACCACCGAAGGAGAGACGCGATGGAACACTTGAAAAATGTTTACCCGCAAGCCCAGTCCCTTGTAGATCAGAAGAATTTCAGAGAAGCCATTCCCCTTTTCGACACCCTCATCGCCGAAGACCCGCGCAATGCCCACCTGATCTTCTCTCGCGCTTTCGCTCTTCTCAATGACGGTCGTTGCGAAGAGGCCCTACGCGACTACAACGCCGTTACGGAGTTGCGCCCGGATTGGGCCCCCGGTTTCTTTCAGCAGGGATACACGCTTTTTAAGTTGCGTCGGCTCCCAGAAGCCCAAAAATGCTTTGAAAAAGCGACGGAAATTAACCCTCTCTCGAACATCTACCTGTTCAAACTGGCCCAAACCCTGTTCTTCCTCGGTGAAAAGTCGACGGCGCTTACCACCATCGAACGCTCGCTTTCTCTCCGCTCTGATTATGTCAACGCTCTTTCACTTAAGGCGCAGATCCTTGCGGCTACCGGTACCTCGTCCCAAACTTTGAACGCCATTACCGACGCCGCCAATAGGGTCCACCCTGAAAAGAGGGCCGCGATCCTTTTCTCCCGGGCGCAGGCCCATACCAAGGCCAAGAACCACGCAGAAGCCCTGGCCGATATGCGCGAGGCGTTGGACCTTGATCCTTCCAACCCTATCTACCGTAGCCGCTTGGCCTATCAACTGTTTCTTCAAAAGAACTACGGCGAGTCTCTTTCTGTGATAAACGAAGGAAAGTGGTACCAAGAAGAGCCCCGAAGAGACCTGCTCGAAACAAAGGGCAAGATTTATGCGGCGCAGGGGAACTTCTCCGAGGCGATATCGGCCTTCCTTGGCGCCTTCACCGTTGCCGACAAGGCGACCCGTCCCTTCATCGCGGTTCAACTTGCCGATGCTTATCAAAGTATCGGCGACAAAGCCTCGGCCATGCGGTATTATCGCGAGGCGGGAGCGACCGACGCGACCCGGTTTTATGCGGAAATTCAGACAGCGGCTACCATCCTGAACGGAGATCGGCCCGACAACGCCGAACCCCTGTTGCGTCGTACTCTTGGCGCCGACCCGGAGAATATACCCCATTATAATCTCTGGGAAAGAAAATTTGTTGCCTTCCATCGCGCTGACCGGCCGATCGCCGAATACCTGAATGCTCATTTTCCCGCCCACCCGATGGCTCGCGCCATGTGTGCCGCCACAGGTGTCGAGCCGCGGACATCGTTCTGGGAGAAGGTCGCTCTTTTTTTCCTGCGCCAGAAGAAGTTGGGCGCCGCTGCGGCCGCCGGCGCCGTTTTCATGATGGCGGCGATCATTACCTATCTCGTGTAGGAGGAAACGATGGAGGTAATGAATATACGGAGGCATAAGATGCGTATCCGTGCCGGCAATAAGCCCCGCGACCCGGTGAAGGTCGCGTGGGGTCTCATGAAGAACGACCTGACCGATCTCGCCATCGAGGTGTTGGAGGACCACCTTCGCGAGCGCGCTGACGACATCAATGCCTTATTGCTTCTGGCTCTTATCCATGAGGAGATCGCCGATCACCGTGCCTTCAGTATGCGTGCCGAAAAGAATCGCAATCAAGCCATCGAATCCTGTTACCGTAACGTGCTGAAGATCGATCCCGGGAATCTCAACGCGCTGTTGGGGATGGGGCGACGGCTCCATCCCTACGGCGAATGTTGGTACCTCAAGGCAAGAAAGGCGGCGCCAGCCGATCCCCAACCTCTTCTGGAACTCGCGTTACTCTATGCAGACAGGGATGAGACCGGCGACCGTGACCGGGCACATGAATGTTTCCGCGAACTCATTCTCCGCCATAATAGGCGGGTATTCAAGAAACACTACAAAGAGTTTCTCCTTTCCATCGGGCGTACGCCGACAGAGGCACTGAAAGAGATAAAATCGATCAATAATAAGTAGTGCAGGAGAAAAAGAAATGGAAGATAATAATGACATCAAGCAAGTTGCAACTGCAACTGCTTTTCAGCCGATCACGCTCATGGAGGAGATGAGTGGGGTAGGGGCAAGATGGTTATTTCTGGGCAAGGGCGAACCGGGCCCTCAGCTTCGACTCATCATGGCCCGCTACGATATCTCCGTGATCGCCGCGACCTTGTTCGCCTCGGTATTCCTCTCCATGATGGAAGGAAGAGGGGAGGACACAATCCCTCAGTTGGCGGCCCGGCAGGGAATTCGCGGGCCTCATTTTAAAAAACTCCTGGAGGAGGGGTACTTTATACTCAGTAAACGGAAACTGTTGGCTGCGCCGGCTTGTCGGGTTCATTCGCCTCCGCTTCCGTGCCGCATCCCTCCGCAGATTTTTCATCACCTGATAGAAGAAGGGATCAAAGGCAATCACGATATCATGGATCCTCGGGATGTCTATTCGGTATTGGAGTTGGCCGACACCGTCTGGTCGCAACTGGTCAATGGCGAGATCGAACACAGTCATTTTTATGCCGAATGGCAGGAACTGATCGGCCGCATTGATACTGAAAATAAGCTGAAAGACATCTTGAACGGTCTTTCCAATGCGGAGCAGGTGATGCTCACCGTTGCCGCATGTACTCACATCAAGTCACGGACAGGTTATGACCTGCATGAATTTACGGCGTATCTCTTTGATTCCCTAAAAGAGAGAGGGCGTTTTCTGCAGGCGGTCGCCGATAACGAACTGGGGATCATACGGCGGCGTATGATATCCTTCGATGGTCAATCGGATGACCCCTTTACACAAAGCCCCGATTTTATGCTTTCGCCGGAAACTGCGATCAAGATATTCGGCGCACAGAAAAACAAGAGCGTTCGCAAGATAGTATCCTCTATTCTGGCGCACAAACCGTGGCGCAAAGCGACCAGTGCCGAACTCTTTTTTACCGATCATCTGAAAAAGGAATTTGATACCGTCGCTCGTACCCTTTCCTGCGCTCCCGGAGGACGCCGCGCATTCACCCGACGGCTCAAGGAACGTGGACTGCCGCAGGGGTTCACCGCCCTTTTCCACGGAGGCCCGGGAACAGGGAAGACCGCCTCGGTTCATTATCTTTCCCGCCTTGTCAAACGGGATATCCTTCAGGTCGACTTAAGCCAGATACGTGACATGTGGGTGGGTAATAGCGAAAAAAACAGCAAGAAAATATTTTCCGAGTACCGGCGGGCCTGCGAACAGTTGCCGGTAGTTCCGATATTGCTCCTCAACGAGGCCGACGGCTTACTTTCCCGTCGGATAGAGACTCACACCTCAGTCGACGCAATGAACCACACGATGCAGAACATCCTGCTGGAAGAATTGGAAAAATTCAACGGGATCCTTTTCGCTACCACAAATCTGACCGTCAATATGGATGATGCTTTCAGCCGCCGGTTCCTCTACAAACTGGAATTCCCGCTCCCGACCCCTGATATCCGCGCTCGGATCTGGCACGCGAAACTGCCCGAACTTTCGGAGGAGGAGGCCTCCGCGCTCGCCGCGTTCGATCTCTCCGGCGGCGAGATAGAGAATGTGACGCGCCGCTACATCGTTGACACCCTTTTCAACGGCAATCCGGACCTTGCGCGGCTTGAAACGCTCTGCCGGCAGGAATCATCGCTGAAAAAGAAAGAAATAAAAATGGGGTTCAACAACACGGGCGCCACGGAGGATCGGCCATGAAGATAAAACAGACCATCGTGAAGGTGATGAGTCTCTTTACAGGTGCGATGGCCGCTTTGTTCTTTATGCTCGCTCTCTTGGCCGAGCATGAGATCTATCCCTTTACGGACGACATGACGCGGTTCATCGTTCAGAGCGACTTTTTCGGCCCCTCGCCGCGATATATGCTTATGGAAAGTGACGGGGACGAGTTCTCATGGGAAGACCGTGACGCGTTGGCCTATTACACGAAATGGGGTAGCGAGATAAAACCGCCGCTGGAGCTTCTCTTTTACTTTTCTTTCTACATGAGGTCCCTTTTCTTCGGACTATTGTGGACCGCTATATGGATCATCACGACATGGGGTGGTCCGCTGATCACGTTCCGTCTTGCGGTGGTGGCCGACCTTGTTTTTCTCTATCACTGCGCCATATCAAAAATGATCTCGCAAAGCGGGTCGGAGGCGCTTGTTCGCTTTCTCATGTTTATAAATGTCACTGCGGCACCCATTAATAAAGACATTGTTCTCAACATGATGTTCCTTGTCGGATTTTTCTTTCTCCTTATCTTGTACGCGAACCGGAAACATGTTATTTATGACGAACGCGAAGAGGAAAACCCATGACACAAAGAAAAAGACCTTCCCGCAAACAGGCCGAAGCGCTTTTCTGGAAGGCGCTTGACCCCGAAGTACTGGACGCGGAGAACCTTGAACGGGCACTTGCGTCGGGGCATGTTGATCCGAATGTCACATTCGATCATCTTGGTGACGGGCGAGCGCCTTGCGCGCCGCTGGAGAGACTTGTGATGTATCCGGGGGAAAAAAGCAGGCGTTGTATGGAGGTGTTGCTCCGGCACGGCGCCGATATTCATCGCGGCGAGTATGACTCTCTGTTGCGGGATGCGCTACTTTTCGGCGATCAAGAGACCATATCTCTCTTGTTCGATCATGGTGCAAAGATAGAGGAGCCGGGCAATATCTTTCGGGGCTATACGGAACTTGATAATCTCCTTTTCGGTGGAGCCCCCCTCGACCTTTTCCGCCTCGTCATGGCACGGGGCGAGATAATCCTTCCTCCGCCCGACTCGCAGGAGATGTTCGCTCTCTTCTCCCGTATACTGGGAGCGCATCACATGGCCGAGGAGTATCTCGATTATTTTCTGGAGGAAGTGAAAGTGCCGATAGACCTTTCTGACAGAAAGAGCGGTCAGACGCTTCTGATCATGGCCGCGGAACAGGAAGACCAATTTCTTTGCGATCTCCTAGTTGCCCGAGGAGCCGACCGTCAGATCCGGGACGCATGGGGCCACGATGCCGAATTCTATCTCACGATCGATGAGCGATTCCGCCAGATGTTGGCTGCAGCGAGGATGGCCCCGCTGTCTCCTGACCTGACGAGAAAGGTCAACCTGCGGATAACTCGCTTTGCGGAGGATATGATCTTCGCCTATGCGACCGGTGCCAATTTCCCGGAGGCGATAGAAGCCGCTCTTGATGTTGCCGGTCATCCGCCGGCGCGGGCTATCATCGCCGTTTGCGATGGGACATCTATACTGCAGGGCTGTGCGCGAGAAGCGCTTTCCCGTAAGTTCAAGCAAGGGAAAAAACTTCCGCAGATGTTGGTGATCGCTCGCGAGAAAGACTGGGAATGTGACCATGCCTCGGTGTTTCTGGTCATTGACCCGCGCATTTCATAATGGGAGAGACCATGGAGCGAGATTTTCTGACACAGGTGATCCGCGTCATCACAACATGTCCATTGCGATATGATGACCCGCATGAGGAGCGTCGTCTCAGGGATAAGTGGGACACCCTTCGCGAAAAAATCGAGGCCGCGATCCCTACGATGCGGGAGGCCGAACACGAAGGCATTCAATATGAACAGGTATTGACTGTCCTGCTCGACGAGTTGGCGATGTCGGGGAACAAACTGCGCGGAGTGACCAATTTGATGCGTTGTCCCGAGGGTCGCGCATCGGATATACGAGAGGCGAACCGCGAACAGGCGGTCATCATGACGATGCTGTCCGACATCGTAGAAACATGGGACCGGTGCAGGGGAGATTGATATTTTTATGGGGATAGGCCATGGAGCGCAGTAATTTTCTAGAGATACTTATCAAGGATCTCGACAAACTTCCCGAGCAAGTCAAAAACCCGAAAGGGAAAGAGCACCTTCGTCGCATATGGAACAGCATAAAAGCGCTACTGGAAGCAGACGACCCATTGAAAAGCTCCTCTTCTTATGAGCAATATGAGCGGGTCGTTCGGCTATTGATAGAAGCCCACCGCACCTGGTCGAGGGATCTGCGAGACATCCTGCTTCAACCGATGTATTGCGCCGAGAAGCGTGAATGGGCGATGATGAATGCGGAGAACGAACACGATGCCGTGATGATCCTTATGCGCCGAACGCTCAGCACTTGGAGCACATTCAATGGCGATTGATCTTTGCAACAAAAGGAGTTTGGACAATGAATGCTTGTAGCAGATTGTGGTATCCACACCATTTGGCCGTTTCAGGGGGGAGATTGTCATGTTTTATTCAAAACATTGACACATTGTTGCGTGGAGATACAATCCGCGTTGCCGAGAACACACTTATTTTTTGTTAGGAGGAGTCAAATGAGTGATGTAACCCGTGCGCTGATAGAGACGCTTGGGGACGAAAATGCCCTTGTTCGCCGGGCCGCAATAGATGCGCTAGGCGACATAAGCGATGTTGCCGTCAAAGAGGCTTTACCAGCGCTGATAGTGGCACTAAAAGACGAGGATCCCAGCGTCCGTGAAGCCGCAGCACAGACAGTGGGATTGATCGGCCCTGATGCCCAAGAGGCGTTACCTGTGCTGATAGTGGCACTAAAAGACGAGGACCCCAGCGTCCGTGAAGCCGCAGCACAGACAGTGGGATTGATCGGCCCGTATGCCCAAGAAGCGATTTCGTCCCTAATAGAGCGTCTAAAGGACGAAAGTGAGGATGTTCGCGGTGAAGCGGCTGCCGCACTGTACAGGATAGGTCCCGCTACCGTGAAAGCAAAAAATGCGTTACCTGCGTTGATCGCGGCCCTAAAAGACAAAAGTGAAGACGTTCGCCGCTTCGCAACGCGAGCATTGGGAAACACTAGAAGTTCCGATGCCGTAAAACAGGTGTTGCCCGCGCTGATAGAGGCTCTGAACGACGAAGAGGGCTCTGTTCGTAGCAATGCGGCATGGGCAATAGGTGACCTGGGGCCTGATGCAAAAGAGGCTCTCCCCATGTTATTGGAGGCGATGAAAGACAGGCAAGACAAGGTGCGGATCTCCGCAACACGTTCGCTAGGCGAAATATGCCGCAACACCGAGGACGCCGTACAAGCACTAATGAAAACGCTGAAAGACAAGTCTCCCTATGTTCGTAAGCAAGCAGCACAATCGTTGGGAATTATAAAAGCACAGGAGCGTCAACCTGTGCAGCACACAAGTCCTCGTCTTCGTTTTGATTACACAAACGATCCGCTTGAAGAAGAAAGCGACAACGAGATATGAAAACAGATCTTCGAACAAATTACAGGAGAGCCGTTGCATGGTGAATCCTCTTCGAAGACAAGAGGATCGCATCAAACGCAAATACGAGGATGATGATGCCTGCCAAGATTCCGCGCAAAAGGGACAATGGGGACAGGCGGTAATGTCAAAAGTGCTTGACAGCGACTCCCCGGCTTGCCGGAGGGCGCTACAAAAGATAGTGGAACATTTTGACCGTAATGGGTGGCCGCCATATCTGGACGATCAGAAGTTCTTTAACCGCGCCTCGGTCTCTGAAATGGAAGAGCGCACAGGTTGGGTCCATGTTAAAATAGAAAGGCATCAAGCGATCATGGGGGCGAGCTATATGCGTGGAATAGGCATGAGCGCTTTTGTCACCCTATTGCCAGAACTATTTTGTTGAACTTGAGGGGGGAGAGGTAGAAGAAGGCGAAGACACCTATGGCTGGCCGGAGATCGACATTCCCGTCTATATAGATGAAATGTTCAGCGACACTATCATTTCTTTGAATATTACCCCTATACCGTCAGGAGTCTTTCTTATTGAGGATTCCATTGGCAAGGAAAAAGCGGTTGTCAACTCGTTGGAGGAAACTGAGGCTTTCGCGTTGTCACTGATAAAAGATTGCGCAAAGTATTTCAGAGAACAGCTTTCAGCTGAGATAAGCCGTGCGGGAATGATTCATCCCGTGGATGATATTGATAATCTTAATGACTGTGTGCAGGAGTATGAAATAAAACTCCATGAGAAAGTTATTCTTTACATTAATAGTCTTTGGGATAATAAATCTAAAAGCAAAGGATTGCACTCATGACTGAGAAATTGAAATCAGCAAGAATCACCGAACAAGAGGCCATTTCTTTTATGACGCTTGCATTACGCTATGCTAATGGAAAAGGTGTTGATATCAATTGGTATGAAGCCATTAAATATTTAAAGCTCGCGGCTAAATCAGGAATACTACTTGCAAGATTCTATTTGGGCTGGTGTTATGAGGCAGGCATGGGCGTGGGAAAAAATCTTCATTCGGCGACAAGATGGTATTTAAGCGCTTCTTTATCTAAACATTATTATCCAAACAAAACTAAGTGGAGATGGGGTATTGAAGACGCATGGTCTCATTATGCTTTGATTATAAATTATAAGACCTCATATCCAAATGAAAAAGAGCATTTCTCATCAGTTGCGATTCGGAGAAGAATTAAGGCAAGACTCCGTGCTCTTAATAAAAATAACTGGAACGACAAAAAGGCAAGGTGGGAACAAATAATTATTAATAACGACGAGGTCGTTTTGGACAATGTATCAGGGCTCATGTGGCAACGTCACGAGAGCGACAACATCTTTGAATGGCCTGATGCCAAGGAATATGTTAAAAATATTCGCACCGGTGGTTTTGCGGATTGGAGAGTTCCTACAATTTTTGAATTAAAAACTCTGGTCGCGGGGTTTGACATGTCTGAAGACGGCGATTACGAGTCGTCAGAAAACAATGGTCTTTTGTGGGACAGAAACATTTGGGGCGAAGGACTTGGTTGCTGCCTCAGATCTTCTACTATAGATTGATATGAGGGTGATGAGATTATGTGGAATGTCGCGATATCAGATAATGCGATAGGATATTGGCTATCCTCCATGGTTGAAAAAATGTATGTGCTTGGAGTCAGAACTTATAAAGATTCCATATCCCCAGATAACGAAGTTTATGATCAATGGATAATTCGGTGAAACTGACCACTCGTTTCGGCCAAACTGGCCACTCCCTGAGCACATCCATTTTTTTCTAAAACTCTCCTCTTATCGCCTTCTGAGAACCATGTCAAATGCGGCGAAAGAGGCGATGACGAAAATGCTCCGTAGTGTGACACGGGTGTGACATGAAAAAAAACGGGTCAAACCCCGCAAGGCCCGACCCGTTGAATTCAGATGGTGGCGAGGGAGTGACTCGAACACTCAACCCTCGGGATATGAATCCGAAAAAACGCCAAACAAGCAGGTGCGGTACAGGTGCGGAAACAAAAACGGCTCCGACCCGTCAGGGCCGAAGCCGTTGAAATAACTGGAGCTGATGGACGGACTTGAACCGTCGACCTGCTGATTACGAATCAGCTGCTCTACCGACTGAGCTACATCAGCGCCGCGAGGCATGGTAATCAAAAAATAATGGTTGTCAAACTTGACGCGGCGGCGCCCATGCCTATTATTGTGGAGTCGAAGGTATTATTTCAGAGGGAACCTCCGCCGATGGGTCTTGACCGGTATGTGAACACCTTCAACCGCTACCTGCGGGACCGGTTCGGCGAACGGGTCGCCCGCATCAGTTTCGACACCGGCGTCCCCTGTCCGTGGGGTAAATGTGTGTTCTGCGACAACCGCGTATTCGTCCCTTCGACCGCCATCGTACCCGAGGGGGACGGGTGGGAGGCCCGGTTTGCCGCGCAGAAGGAACGGGCCGCGGCCCGGTACGGCGCCCGCAAGTTCATCGCCTACTTCCAGAGCGGCACCTCGACCGCGGGCGATCCCGAAAGACTCGGCGCGATGTATCGCCGCGCGGCGCGACTCGACGGGGTAGCCGGGCTCTCGATATCGACCCGACCCGACCATGTGAGCGAGGACATCGTCCGGCGCATCGTCGAGGCGGTCCCCTCCCCCGACACCGACATCTGGATGGAGATAGGGCTCCAGAGCATCCATCCCCGGTCGCTCGCCTTCCTGAATCGGGGCCACGACGCGGCGGGTTACGACCGCGCGGTCGAGACGATCCACCGGGCAGGCGGCCGCATCAAGGTGTCGGCCCATCTCATCGCCGCCATCCCCGGCGAGACGACCGACGACCTGCGGGAGACCATCCGGCGCGCCACCGACCACCCCGCCGTGCGGGGGGTCAAGATCCACCACCTGCAGGTATACCGGGAGACCCCGCTTGCCGCGCTGTTCGAACGGGAGCCGTTCGCCCTCCCCGGCGAAGAGGAGTATATCGCGCTCCTCGGCGACATCATCCGCGTCCTGCCGCCCCGCATCGTCGTGATGCGCCTGTTCACCGACGCGCCGGACGACCGGCTCCTTGCGCCGCGCTGGCGGTCGGGGACGCAGGAACTTTTAAGAAAACTTGAAGAACACTGCGAGAAACATACCATCTTCCAAGGCAACGACGGAGCGATGGCATGACCACTCTCAACGGTTCGCAACGGAAACATCTCAGAGGACTGGCCCACGCACTGAAGCCGGTCGTCCTCATCGGTCAGAAGGGGTTCACCCCCGAACTGGCCCGGTCACTCGACACGGCGCTCCTCGCCCACGAACTGATAAAGGTGAAGTTCCTCGACCACAAGGAGAAAAAAAAGGACATCGCCGAGCGTATGGCCGCGGCATCGGGGGCCGAGGTCGCCGGCATCATCGGCAACATCGCGATACTGTACCGCCCCCACCCCGACCCCGCGAAACGGCGCATCGCGCTCGATAAGAAGGCGACGGAGGAATGACCATGAAGGTATCGGTCTTCATCCCGTTCCAGAACGAGCGAGACAATCTCGCCGAGGTCGTCGAGCGGGTCGAACGGGGGCTCGCCCGCGCCGGGGTCACGGGTGAACTCGTCATGGTGGACGACGGTTCGGACGACGGCGGCGATGCGGTCGCCGAGAACATCGCCCGCGAGAAGCCGTGGGTGCGCCTCCTGCGCCACCGTCGCAACCTCGGGCTCACCCGCGCGATGAAGACCGGCTTTGCCGCCTGCACCGGCGACATCATCGTTTTCCTGCCAAGCGACCTCGAATCGCATCCCGACGAGGACATACCGGCCCTGCTCGCCGGGTTCCGCGACGGGGTCGACATCGTCTGCGGCCGGCGCAAACACCGTCGCGAGTCGAAGATATTCCTCAGTTGGATGTACAACGAGATATCGCACGCCCTCTTCGGGATACGCCTGCACGACATGAACTGGATAAAGGCGTTCCGCCGCGAATGCGTCGCCGACATGGAACTGCGGAGCGACTGGCACCGGTTCATGGTCCAGATACTCCACCTCAAGGGCTGGAAGGCGACCGAGGTGCCGGTCGAATGGCATCCGCGCCGCAGCGGTCGGAGCCACTTCGGCTTCCTTCGGATACCGATATCGTTCTTCGACGCGCTCGTCGTGAGATTCATCCTCACCTTCACCAAATCGCCGATGCGTCTGTTCGGCTCGTTCGGCGGCATACAGATGATCACGAGTATCGCCATCATCATCTGGATGCTCTATATGACCTTCGCCTTCAACGACAATGTGTTCCGCAACCGGCCGCTCCTGCTGTTCACCGTCGGGATGTTCCTGTCGGGCACCATATTCCTGTTCATGGGCTTCCTCGCCGAACTCATCGTGGGGCTGAAGGACGACATCGACCGGAGGGACCGCCGTGAGTAACCGCGCCCTCGCCATCGTCGCCGTTGCCCTCATGCTCGTCGCGGCGCCGGTCTACATCACGGCGCGCTCCCACATCATCGACCATCCCAAGCCCATCGTCGAGACGATAGCCGCCTACCCCCGCCCCGAGTTCGCCCGGGTCATGTCGCTCGGCTTCAACGCGATGATGGCCGATTTCCTGTTCATCAAGGCGGCCTATTACTTCGGCACCCACTATGTCACCGACCGCACCTACACGCTCCTCGGCCGGATGATCGAGGTCATCGCGCGGCTCAACCCCGACCTCAAGATAGCGATACTGTTCGGCGACGCGGCGATATCGTCGATGCGGACGCCGGAGGCGATCGCCGAGGCGAACCGCCTGCTCGACATCGGCCACGAACTCTACCCCGACGACTGGAACTTCGTGTTCCGCAAAGGGATGAACTACTACCTCTATCTCGACGACATGGAGAAGGCCTACCCGTTCCTCTACAAAGGGGCGCGGATGCCGGGGGCGCCCGAAAAGGCCTACTGGCTCGTCACCAAGGCGATGACGAAGGGAGGCGGCTACCATCTCGCCTACGATTACACGAAGGACCAGTGGGAACAGGCGAAGGACAAACACATGCGCGACATGCTGGAGACCCGCCTGCGCTTCTACACCGAACTCATCATACTCTCGGAGGCGGCCCAGCGATTTCTCGAGAAGGAAGGCCGTTCCCCCGATCGCGACCTCAAGGATCTCGTGAAGAAGGGCTATGTCAAAGAGATACCGCGCGAACCGTACGGCGGCGTCTACTACTACGACGAGACCAAACGGCTGGTGGTCACCTCGTCGGATAACCTGCTGAAGCGGGCCGAGGACAAAAAGGAAGAGAAGAAGAAAGAGACCCCGAGACCCTAACATAACTTGAAAGGAGGAAACAGATGAAAGGTATCAAAGGGACCGAGACCGAAAAGAACCTGCTCAAGTCGTTCGCCGGCGAATCGCAGGCGCGGATGCGTTACGACTATTTCGCCAGTGCGGCGAAGAAGGAAGGTTACGAGAAAGTGGCCCTGATCTTCGAGGAGACGGCGCGGCAGGAGAAGGAGCACGCGAAGCGGTTCTTCAAGTTCCTCGAGGGCGGCGACCTTGAGATAGCCGCCGCCTTTCCGGCGGGCAAAATAGGCACGACGGCAGAGAACCTCACCGGCGCCATGATGGGCGAGCACGAGGAACACACGAAACTCTACCCCGCCTTCGCCGAAACTGCCCAGAAGGAGGGCTTCCCCGAGATCGCGACCGTCTGGCGCAACATCTCGAACGCCGAGAAGCACCACGAGGAGCGGTACCGCGCGCTTCTGGCCGAGATGGAGAAGGGCGAGTCCTTCAAGAAACCGGCCAAGACCACCTGGCGCTGTCTCAACTGCGGCTTCATCCACGAAGGGACCGAGGCACCCAAGAACTGCCCGGCCTGCGCCCACCCGCAGGCGTGGTTCGAGGAACTGGGAAAACACTGGTAACGAAAGGAGGTGATGCGATGACCAAGAGACTCGAAGTGTACAAGTGCGAGATATGCGGCAATGTGGTCGAAATGGTCCACGGCGCGGCCGGGACGCTCGTCTGCTGCGGCCAGAACATGAAGAAGATGGAGGAGCAGACGGCCGACTGGGTAAACGAGAAACATGTCCCGATAGCCGAGGCGCACGGGGGCGGCACGCTCGTTAAGGTCGGCTCGACCGCCCATCCGATGGTCGACGATCACTACATCGAATGGATCGAGATCATTAACGGCGACTATGTGAACCGCAAGTATCTGAAGCCGGGCGACAAGCCGGAGGCGGAGTTCTATGTCCCCTACGCCGACACGCTGATACTGCGCGAATACTGCAACAAACACGGCCTCTGGAGAGGCGGCAAAAAGTAACGGAGGAACACCATGGACAAGAAACTGGAGAAGATGATCAACGACCAGATGAACTTCGAGATATATTCGGCCTACATCTACCTCGCGATGGGCGCCTATTTCGACGCGAAGGGGCTGACCGGCTTCGCGAACTGGATGAAGGTGCAGTGGCAGGAGGAACTGTTCCACGCGAAGAAGATGTATCTCTACCTGCTCGACAAGGGCGGACGCCCCTTCTACACCGCGATCCCCGACCCGGGCAAGGAATGGAAGAGCGCGAAGGCGGTCTTCGAGCACGCCCTTGAGCACGAAAAGATAGTCACCTCGCGCATCAACGCCATCAAATCGGCGGCGATGAAACTGGACGATCACGCGACGAGCGTCTTCTACAACTGGTTCGTCAACGAGCAGGTCGAGGAGGAGAAGAATGTCGGCGAGATCATCCAGAAGATAGAGTTCGTCGGCGAGAAGGGCCCCGGGGCCTACATGCTCGACAAGGAACTCGGCGCGCGTACTTTCGTCGAGCCGCCGCTGGCTGAATAGCGGGGTGAGGCGATGACGCTCTCCGCGATACCGATAGCGCCCGACATCTATTGGGTGGGGGCGATCGACTGGGCGGTCCGCAACTTCCACGGCTACACGACCCATCGCGGCACCACCTACAACGCCTATCTCATCATCGACAAGAAGATAACGCTCGTCGACACGGTGAAAAAGGGCTTTGAACACGAACTGCTCGAACGGATCGCATCGGTGATAGACCCGTCGAAGATCGACTATATCATCTCCGACCACTCCGAGCCCGACCACTCGGGAACGCTCCGCGAGGTGGTCGCCGCGGTGAAGCCCGAAAAGGTCTTCGCCTCGGTCGTAGGACAGAAGACGCTCGCCCGGCACTTCGGCGACATCGGCATCCCCGTCACGGCGGTGAAGGACGGCGAAAAACTGTCGCTCGGCAAACGGACCGTCGCCTTCATGGAAACACGGATGCTCCACTGGCCCGACAGCATGTTCTCCTACCTCGTCGAGGATCGGATCCTGTTCAGTCAGGACGCCTTCGGGATGCATCTGGCGACCGCCGAGCGGTTCGACGACGAACTGCCGTGGGACCTGCTCGAACGGATGAGCTCCGACTACTACGCCAACATCATCACGCTCTATTCGCCGCAGGTGGCGAAACTGCTGGAAAAAGTCGCGGCGGCGGGGCTCTCCTTCACGATGGTCGCCCCCGACCACGGGCCGATCTGGCGCGATATGACGCGGTTCGGGAAGATGGTTGAGAACTACGGCAAGTGGTCTTCGAGAAAACTCGCCCGCAAGGCGGTGGTCCTCTACGACACGATGTGGCACGCGACCGAAGAGATGGCGCGTTACATCGCCGACGGCATCGTCGCGGGCGGCGTGAAGGTCGAGGTGATGCCGCTCTCCAGTTCTTCCCGCAGCGATGTCGCGAGCGCGATGATCGATGCGGCGGCGATCGTCGCCGGGTCGCCGACGCTCAACAACAATCTCTATCCATCGCTTGCCGACGCGTTGACCTACCTGCGCGGCCTCAAGTTCGGCACCCCCGTCGGAGCGGTGTTCGGCTCCTACGGCTGGAGCGGCGAGGGAACGGCGCAACTCAAAGAGTATCTCGCCTCGATGAACTGTACGGTCATCGGCGAGGTGAAGACGCAGTATGCCCCCGACGCGGGGACGCTCACCGCCTGTCGCGACCTCGGTATGCAGGTCGCGGCCAAAGTGAAGGAACTTTTACCCGAATAACGGAGGAACACATGAAGAAGTATGTCTGCACCGTGTGCGGCTATGTCTACGATCCGGCGGTCGGCGATCCCGACAGCGGCGTCAAGCCCGGGACCGCGTGGGAAGATGTTCCGGCCGATTGGGTGTGCCCGGTCTGCGGGGTCGGCAAGGACAGTTTCGAGGAACAGTAAGGTCTATTCGTCGCTGAGTAGCGTGTCGTCGTCGGGCGTCAGGGCGTCGGCGGCGGGCGCGTCGGCATCTTTCGCCGCATCGGCATCGCTTTTCACATCATCGCTGACCGGCGTTTCGTCGGTCAGCAGGACATCGTCGTCCGCCGGTGCGGCGTCGCCTTCCGTGAGCAGGGTGTCGCCGTCATCGAGCAGGGAATCGCGGTCGCCGAGTATCTCGTCTATGATCTTTTCGACATCGACCATCGACGGCTCCTTGGCACAGCCGGCGAACAGCACGAAAGCGACGATGAGGAACAGTATCTTTTTCATGGCCGCCTCCCCTAGAATGACGCGCTGAAGTTGACGAGGAACCGGTCGGGCGCCGTCACGAACGACACCTTCTTGTCGGAGACCGGCTCTTCCTTTTTCTCACCCTCTTCGGGCTCCTTCTCCTCGGTCCAGAAGAACAGGCCGACGCCCGCCGCGAGGAATATCGCGCCGCCGATGAACGAATAGTTGCGCGAACTGATGTGCTGGCGCCCCTCTTCGTACTTCTGGCTCGCCTTCTTGACATAGGCGTCACGATCGAAATCGGCGCTTTTCGCTGCCTCCTCGATGGCCGAGCGGGAGGTCATGTCGTTGTAGGAGTTGAAACTTTTCTGGGCCAGATGGTCGAAATAGAAGCCCGACGCGATGGCGAGTACCCCGAAGACGCCCGATGCGATGGCGACCCCGAAGTAAGGCCGCACGACCTCCTTCTCACCTTCCGCCGCCGGCTCCTCCTTCTTCGCGGGCGCCTCGGTGGCGGCTGTATCTATCTTCTTCTCCTCCTCCGCGACAGGGGCAGGGGCTTGTCCGCCAGAGCCTTCGGCGACGGCGGGAGCGGACTCGGCCGCCGGAGCAGGCTCGGCCACCGGAGCGGGTTCGGCCGCCGGAGCGGGTTCGGCCTCTTCCACGGTCGCGCCCTCTTCGGCAACGGCCTCCTCCACGGGGCTCGTCGCATCGGTGTCCGCTTCCGCGGCGATCCCCGTCACGGTCAGTAGCAGCACCGTGAAAAGGATCCACATCATTCGTTTCATCTCACACCTCACTGATATACGCTAAAAAGGTCCTGTGTCCCGGTCATGATGGTCAACGGCGCGTCGAGCGCGGCATCGACAGAAGCGAAAGGATTAGCCGTAATGCCGTCGGAAAGTCCCGCAGGGGCCGTCCCGTTCTGGATGACGACACCGTAACTCCCCGGCGCGTCGACGGTCGACCGTTCGACCGTCACCCCGGAGAACGACAGCCCGGCAAGCGCCACATTTCCTTCGGCGCCGTCGGCGATGAACCCGGCGCGGAAGTTGTCGGCGAAAGTGACCTGCTCCAGCCGGAGTTCGCAATCAGCGCCCGCCAGTTCGTTCCCGTAGGCGGTCAGCCCGTCGCCGACGAGCGCATCATGCCACTGCGCCGAGAGCGTCCCCTCGATGCGGGTGTCGAATATCCTGATGCCGCAGGAACGGAACGCCGCGATGCCGGCGGCGCGGTTCCCCGTTATCGTGGAACCTTGCAGGGAAAGTTGCGGGAAGTCGCCCGACCGCTGAAGCCAGATGCCGGTCATGCCGTTGCCGGTCACGACCGTCTCATTAAGTATGCCGTGAGCGTCACCGTCGATGAGGATGCCGATCGACAGGCAGTCGCGCACCGTGAGCCCGGTCGCCTCGACGACCGCGTGCCCGGTCGCCACGACACCGCGGCCACCGTAGAGCGCGGAGCCGATCACCGGGGCGGCTATCTTTTCGATAACGATGTCATGCAGCGTCGCCGACGAATCGGTCACGAAGAGCGCCGCGTTCTCGGTGCGGATATCGGCTATGCCCCCACCGTCCCAGCGGATCCCGGCGTTATCGGTCACGACCAGCCCCTGCCGTCCGAACCCGGTCATCGTGACCTCGCTGAGGATGACCTGCGCTCCCGCCAACTCGCCGGCGGCGGTCGCCGCATCGGGGGAACCGGTCAGCGCGGTATCGGTCAGGGTGATCGAACCTCCTTTCACCGCAAGGGCGAACGACACCTTTCCCGCGGCGGGCGGCAGCGCGACAAGCCGCACGCCGCTGAGCGCGACGCCGTCGGCCTGCGCGATATCGAGCGCAACGGTGTCCGACGCTATCTCGATGTCGCGGAGCGTCACATCGCCGGATCGGATGAGAAGCCCACGCTCCCCCGCCGGCGCAACGATGCGGCTCGCCACACCCTTACCGACGATGGTGAGCGGCTTCGAGACGGTGACCGCGGCCGTTATCGTCGCGTTCTCGATGCAGACGCAGTCGCTCCACGCATCAGTCGCATTCGCGACCGCATCGGCGAGATCGCCGGTCTCGCGGACAATGGAACAACGGTCGTTGCACGCGTCGGGAAGACGCCACTCCTTCGCATCGTTCTCGCAGGCGGACAGGCCGGATAGGGCCGCCACGCAGATGGACATAAAGTATTTCGCCGATGGTCGCATGCTCACCTCGCCGCCATGATACCCCCGCGAAAAGAGAAATCAAGGAAGTGTCGGGGCGAATTCAGACAGCGACCACTCGTCGTTTCGGGTCGTCGACGAACAGGAGGTACGCCTCGACCGGCCGGCCGGGGTAGAGCCCCACGAGCATGGCGCGGTACCGGGCCATCTGTTCACGATACTTCCCCGCGAGATGGCCGACACGGCCCGTCTTGTAGTCGATGAGCGTGATGCGGTCGGGCGCGATGATGAGCCGGTCGACGACACCGAAAGTGTTCCGGTCCGACAGGTGCTGTTCACAGAGCACCGTGCCGGAACGCGAAATCATCTCGCGCACAGCCGGGTCGCGCAGGAATGTTGCGAGCGCCTTACGCTCTTCGGGCGTCAGGTCAGCATGCGTGGGCATCTCAAGTCTCGGCGAAAGTCCGCCAAGCGCCGCATGTATCCGCAGGCCGCGCGCTATCCCAGCCTCGATGTCGGCCGACCGGAGCGCCGGATCGATATCACCCTCATCGGGGACCGTGGCAACGAGACCACCTGTCACCAGCGGCAGATCCTCGTGGTCGGCATCCATCGGCCCGGCTTTCCCGTGATCGTGCCGGTGGCCGAGGTCGGTCCTCTCGAATCCCGGCAGTGGCTGCTGCGCGGCACGGCGCATCTTTTCGCCGAAACCGGTCAGCACCCCCTCCTTGTTCGCCCGCACGACGATGGTGAGCGATCGTTTGGCCCGCGTCGCGGCCACATAGAGCAGGTTGGCCGTCTCGGCGGCGTTCATGTCGCGGTGTTCTTCGGCCGTTCCGGCGATGCGGGCCGCCCCCGGTATCGGCCCGGTCGCAAGGAATTCGAGCGCCGCCTTGTTCAGGTCGAGCGGACAGCCATCATCCGGGTCCGTCACCGGCCCGTTGCGGTCGTTCGTATCCTTCCACAGCACGAAGACATGGGGGAATTCGAGCCCCTTGGCGCTGTGCATCGTCGCCAGTTTCACCCGGTCGGAGTGCTCCCCCTCGGGAACGGTGACGAGGTTCCCCACCGCGAGAAGATACCGCAGGAACTCCCCCGCGTCGCCGGCATCGGGGCGGTCGAAATAGCGTTCCGCCTCGTCCCATAGCGTCTCGACGATGGTGCGCGGGAAGCGCGGCGCAAGTTCGCGCAGCGCCCCGGCAAGCGCCGAGAACCGGTGGGGCGCCGGCCACCGGGCCGCCTCGGCGATCAGACGACGCACGGTGTCGGTAAGATCGCTCTGACCGAGTTCCGGGAGCGCCCGCTCAACGAACTCTTTTCCGCCGCTGAATATCGCCGCTAGGGCGAGGTAAAGCGCCGCCCCCTCGCGCAGGGAAAGCAGTTCGCGCCCGGTGAGATCGGAGGTGCCGACCGGCTCTTCCCCTTCGCCCGCCGCGGCAAGCCCCTTCGCCACCTTCGCGAGGTGGGCGTGGGACCGGCACAGGACGGTGATGTCGCCCCACGAGCACCCGGTCTCTTCCCGCCGGCGCCGTATCTCGGCAACGAGCCGTTCGTATAGTTCCCCGTCACCCCTCCCGCAGGACACCGGGATCACCGCGACCGATGAAAGCCCGGTGTACGGTTCCCTCCGTTCCTCTTCGGGCGGAGCATCCTGTGTATCGCCCGCGCTCTCGTTCCCGGCGAAAAGTTCCTTTGTCAGTTCGTTGAAGAACCCGATGAGGAGCGGGGTCGAGCGCCAATTGTACGGAAGTTTCTCGGTCGGCAGTTGCCCCGACCTCCGGAGCGGTTCGAGCCAGCGTTTGAGCCGTTCCGGGTCGGCGCCGCGCCAGCGATAAATGGATTGTTTCCAATCGCCGACGAAAAAGAGCGACCGTACCCCCGCGCCGTTCTCGCCGATGTCGCCCGCGATATCTTCCAGAAGCGGTCGCAACAGTTCCATCTGCATCGCCGAGGTATCCTGGAATTCGTCGAGGAGCAGGTGGGCGGTCCGGTGGTAACCCCGTTCGTAGAGCCGCGCCGCGAGTTCGGGGCGGTCGGGACTGTCGGGCCCGTCCATCGCGATCAGTTCGCGCGGCACATCCTCGAAATAGCGACGGTCGAGTCTCTGTTTTTCGATCTCGAGCGAATCGGCGCGCAGTGCGCTGAAGCGTTTGAGAAGCGCGGTCCGGAGCCGCGCGGTGTTGATGACATGTTCGGCGATGAGCCGCCGCATCGGCGGATAGAGCGCCCTGAGTTTCGCGTAGGCGGCGAGCTTCTGGTCGGCGGCGGACACCTTGACCGCGGCAATATCATGCTTGAGGAACAGCGCCGCGCCGAGTTTCTGATCCCTGAGCGGGACCAGAAGCGGAACGATCACCTGCGAGTAAAGATTCCCCCTTTTTTCGACCTCGAGCGCCGCGACCTCCTCTCGCAATTTTTCGTAGGCGGCGTCTGTGCGCGCCTGCGTGGCCTTGAGTTCGTCAAGGAGTCCTTTCGGGCATTCCCACGCCGCGAGCGTGTCCCGGTTGTTGTCGAGTTCGCAGGTCAATCGTTCCGGCGTTATCTTGAGTATGCGCGCCGCGATGAGGATCTCCTCGGTGGCGGCGATCACCTCCGGGCGGGTGAAGAAGCGTTCGTCGGCAAGCGCCTTGATGAGGTCCTTTTCATGGTCGTCGGCCATCTGCGGTACCCGGTCCTCGGTCGCGAGGAACTGGTGGAACAGCGCATCTATCGTCGAATAGCGGACCTGCGCCGCCCGCATGAGAAGATGCAATCTCTCGACCGGCGGGGCATCCTCGCCCGCGATCTTGTCGAGTATCCGTTTCTCCATCTCGGCCGCCGCCGCCCTCGTGAAGGTTATCGCGACGATGAGCGCCGGGTCTCCCGCGATAAGGCCGCGCACCACCTTGGTCAACTGGTAGGTCTTCCCCGCGCCGGCCGAGGCGGTCATCAGGAGACTTCTGTTCATTCCGGCCTCTCGACAAAGTAGAGGTCGGGCCGCAGACAGAGCGCCTTGTAGGGGCAGTAGGAACACGCCCGGGCCTTATGATTCGGCACGAAGTGCTCCTGTGCGATGGTCCGGTCCAGCCGCCGCGCAAGCGCATCCAGCGTTTCCCGCCGCCGCTCGATCTCCCCGGCCGGGAGTTCGACGATATAGTTCCCCCGGTCACCGCTCCGCAGGCAGATATAGGCGGCGTCGAGTTCATCTTCTTTCGCGCGACCGTTCTCGATAAGGAGTTGGGCATAGAAAAGCAGTTGGAAATGATCGTTCAGCCCCCTCTCGTCGGCGGTCTCGGCGATAAGCCCCTCCTTGCAGAGGGCGGGCATGCTCTCCTTGTATTTGAGATCAGCGACGAGTTTCCGGCCGTTGCGTTCCTGCACCCGGTCGAGCCGTCCGGTAAGACGATACCCGCCGAAGGTCGCCTCGAGCGGCAGTTCGGTGTCGGTCACCGCGTTCGAGAAAAGGACCGCTGCGCCGCTTTCCCGCTCCCACGCGGCGATATCGTTCAGGTAACCGTGGACCAACGCCTTGCGGACGGCGCGGTCGGGGATCTTCGTCGCTATCTCGGCATTGCTTTCCCACCGTTCCTCGAACAGTTGTCGCCACCGGTCGATCGGTTTGTCGACCCCTTTGAGCGACGCAAAAAGATCGTGCAGGAACTGGCCGATGACCTTATTGAAATGGTCCTCTCCCTCGAAACAGGCAGGCGGCGCTATGTTTTCCAGTTTCTCCATGACGAAACGGAAGGGACACGAAAGGAACAGCGGCAAGGAGGAGAAGGACCACGGGTAGTTCGCGAGTCTCTCCCTCCGTTCGTCGCTGTTCTCGATGGCGGGAACTCCCGACGGTGCGGTGAAAGAGGTCGCCGCCATGAGTCGTTTTACCGGCTTCACGCCGAATTCGACCGACAGGAACGCGAAGTGGGGCGACGGCGCGGCGCCCGCCCCGGCGTCGTAGCGCGCCGCGAGGTGGGCGCTCTCGCCAAAGGCGAGGAACTGGCGGAGCGTGAGATCGTCGGACTCGAACTGCGCCTTGTGGATGCGCGGCAGATGAACGAGGTTGAGGAACGGCCCGCTGAACGGGCGTCTCGGGAAGATGTCTCGATCCATCGGCAGGATGAGGGCCCGCCGGCAGGGAACGCCGGTCGCGTTCCCCAGACCGACCACCTGCACCGGGGCCTTCCGGTCGCCGCGCAGGTGCAGTTTCGCCGACGCGACGAGGTGGAGAGAAAGCGTCTCCCGCTCCGCTCCCATGAGCGGTCCGAGTCTTGTTATGTCGTCGATGAGCGCTATCGCCTTCTCAAAGGCGGCCCGTTCGGCGGCGTCGAGATCGCGCCAGCGCGCCGTGAGTTCGGCCGCCAGTTCGCGGCGCACCTCGTCGAGCGGTCGCCTCTCCCGTATCGCCGCGGTCAGGCGGTGGGCGGCGACGAAATGCGAAAAGGGGAGCCACGGGACGAAGTTCACGCGGTCGCCGAGTGGCCGGAAGAGGAGTTCCCACAGGTAGAACGACAGCGTCTCGTCGAGCGGCACGATGAGAAGTTGCCCCTTGTTCCCCTCCGCCTCTTGCAGGAACCGCTCGATCTCGGCGGCGATGAGCGCCCGCACTGCGGGGCGTTCCGCCAGTTCGGTCAGTTCCAGCCGACCGGCGGTCGCCCGCTCTTCGCCGATGCCGAGGCGGCGGACCAGAGCGAACGCCGAGTCGTAGTCGGGCGTCTCGACGGGCATGTGGCGCCCGAAAAGGGGAGGATCGATGAAGCGGTGCTCCGCCGGGATGCGCGCGAAGAACCGTTCGTGCGCCGGGGTCATGACCGGCAGGCCGACGAACAGTTCATTATCGCGCGGGGCGAGATCGGCGAAGGTCGTCTCCTCGAACGGGGCGTAGAACAGCCCCTCGGCGGCCAGTTCTCCGCGGAAGGTTCCCATCGTCGCGAAGAAGACCGCTACCCGCTCCATCTGTTCGGGGGCGATGCGGTCGAGTCGCGAGAGTTCGTCGCCGGTGACCGAGAAGCGGGCGATGAGCGAAAGGAACTGCATCAGCCGCTCGGTGTCGGCGGGGCCCGGCGGCTCATCTTTTTTCATGGCCCGGTGCCGGGCATGGAAACGGCAGAAGGCCTCGTCGTCGGGGAGCGGCCGGTGACCGGTCGCCTCGGCGATGCGACGGCTCTTGTACTCATCAAATTCGAGGACGGCGGGCATAAGTCCGCCGAGTTGTTTGTGGAGGGTGTAGTGGATGATATCGCGGCCCGAACCGCCGAGCGACACGACGGTGAAGCGGGACAGGTCGGGGTGGTAGGGCTTAAGCGTTTCGATAAGTCGTTCGATCGCGGTCACTGCGTTCCCTCCGGCAGGTCAGCCCATTGTAGCGGACCGTACCGATTTTACAAGATAACGGGGACGCCGGTTGTCCCTTCACTCAAGATTTGACAACGGACGGGGGAATGCTATCCTGTGGCGAGCGGAACCGATCCACCACAAAGGGAGCACGACCATGACGAGTAAGACCTTTTTCGTCCTTTTTCTCGCGTTGTTCGTCCTTGCCTGCGACGACAACAAGCAACAGATCGCCGACCTCGAGCCGGTGAACGACGAGGCGCAGACCGACACCGACACGGCTGGTAACGACACACCACTCACCGACGGGAACGACGCGCTCCTGCCCGACGAGGACGGACTCATTCCGACCGATGACGATGTCGCCACCGACACGCCGACCGACGCCGACACCGTGGTCGTCGTCTCCTGCGCCGGGCTCAAGGACGGCGAGAACACGATACTCGTGAACGGTGAGGAATCGCAGGATCTCGCGCGGACCTTCCTGCTCCGCCTGCCGACGACGATAGACGACAAGAAGGGGTGGCCGGTGATATTCAACTGGCACGGCTACGGCGACACCGCCGCGAATTTCGAATGGCTCCTTTCCGGTTCCGTGAACAACGCCGAGTTGCCGTTCATCCTCGTCACTCCGGAAGACACCAATCTCGCGATAAACCAATACCCGCCCGCCGGGGTCGATTGGGACATCCTGACGCTGAGCAACGGCTCCATCGAGGCGGAACTGTTCGACGCGGTCCTCGCCTGCATCGAGGAACGGTGGGGCGTCGACGAGGATCGCATCCACCTCGCCGGGTTCTCGGCCGGATCGATAACGGCGGACAGCCTCGGCGTCCTGCGCGGCGACCTCATCGCCTCGATATTCACCTACTCGGGCGCCTACTTCAGCGACGCGAAGGCGAAGGCCGACCTCGGCACGATGGCAGCCGGGTTCATTTCGTGGCCCGCGATGGAGACCGACAACAAATATGTCCAGGCCTTCATGTATGGCGCCGAGGGCGACGCTAACTGCACGGGGCCCACGCTCTGCGACAAGTGGGGCTCCTCCGGCTTTTACATCAACTTCAACCACATGGCCCGCTTCAACGCCAATTACCTGACCGGCATGGGGCACACCGTCATACTTTGCGACCACGGCAAGGGCCACACCAACGCGGGACTCAGTTCTACGCAGTTGCTGAGATTCTTCCTCGACCATCCGCGCGGCACCGTCACATCACCTTACGCGACCGATTGGCCCGCCGACTACCCCGACTATTGCTTCCTCATGACCGAGCCCGATCCGACGATAGAGCCGGGCTACGAGACACCCGACGACGATTCGCTGCTGCCCGACGCCTGACCCCGGCATGCGCACCCTCTTCTCGGTCATCGCCGGACTCGCTTTTTTCCTGTACGGCATAGATCTGTTGAGCGCGTTGCTCGGTCGCATGGCGGGCGGACGCCTGCAGGAGCGGCTGGACCGGATCGCCTCGACCGACGGTCAGCGTTACTGGTACGGCGCACTGACGACGGTGCTGTTCCAGTCCTCCAGCGCGACGACGGTGCTACTCGTCAGCATGGCCTCCGCAGGACTCGTCACGGCCACCGAGGCCTTTTCCTTCACGCTCGGCGCCAATCTCGGCGCGGTATCGACCGGCTGGATAGCGGCGGTCCGCATCACCATCATCGGCCTCCCGCTCTTCATCGTCGGCGTCGTCGGCCGCTTCTTTTCGACCCGCGCGGCGCGGCGCGACCTCTTCTCTTTCTGCATCGGACTCGGGCTCATCCTGTTCGGACTCGACCTCATGGGACAGGGCATGGAGGCGATACACGAAAGCGGCGATGTGACCGCCTTCTTCGCAAGGTTCGCGGTGTCCCGGTCAGCCGGCGGACTTATCCTCGCGGCTCTTTCGGGCGTAGTATTCACCGCGCTTGTCCAGTCGAGCACCGCCACCGCCGCCATCGTGATAGCCGGCGCCGCGAGTGGTATTTTCTCCCTGCATCTTTCCTGTGCACTCATGCTCGGCGCAACGCTCGGCACGACCATCACGGCGCTCATCGCGTCGATCAACACAGGAAGCGCCGGCAGACGGACCGCCGCGATGCATTTCGCCCTCAACATCGTGGGTTTCTTCGGCGGGCTGTTGGCATTCTACCCCTTAATGCACCTTATAACGGCCTCCACTGCAACCGCCGGCATCGGCGTGGCCGTGGCCACCTATATGACACTTCACAAGGTGCTGTTGACCGCTGGCATCTTCCCGTTCCGTCGCCGTTTCGCCGAACGGATAGCGCGACTCATACCCGACCGGTTCCCCGGTGTCCATGAACGGCTTTCGGTCCGCCCGCTCCCGTATGACGCCCCCGACGAGGCGGTCATCGCGGAGTTTCGCCGCGACATCGCCCTGTTCATGCGCTACCTCCGCGACCTGTTCGCCTTCTCCATCGTCGTCTCGCTGAAACGGAAGGAATCGCCACTGTTCGCCAAGATAGAGCAGTACGAGCAGATCATCGATCAGGGCCACAAGAAACTGGTGCGGATCATCCACGAGCAGAGCCACCGCAACCGACAGGACCTCTGGCTGTACCTCAAGATGTCCGACGAGGCAGAATCGATGGCCGACCACCTGAAATCAATAGCCAAATACGGCATCCGCCTGCGCGAAAGAAGCGCGGAGCCGCAGGCCCTCGAACGGCTCCTCATCCACACCGCGCATCGCCGCGTATTCACACTGTTCCATCGCGTCTGCCTCTGCGGCCATTTTCACGCCGGGGACCTCGCGGCCTGCGACGAGGCGGAACGCGAGATACGACGCCACAAACGCGAACTGATGCTGACCATCACCGAGGCGCGCGCCCCGCTCGAACCCGACGCGATACTGGAACTCGCCGACATCCTCTCGGAACACAGCAAGATAAACCATTCGGTCAAGCGCGTCCTGCAGGCGAACCTCGATCATCTCGAAGGACGCGGCATATTCAGATACCGGCACGAAAAGGTCAGTTGTCCGCCCGCCGGTTGAGCGCCGACTGTTCCTCCCAACACCCCGACAGCATCCCGCGCGACGACATCCATTTGAAACGGCGCGCAAGTTCGTCCGGCACCTCACCGGGCCGTTCATGCTCCCACGGCGTGCCGGGGAGCGGCATGAAGATATGGCCCCGGATGTGGGCTCCCTGCACAAGGAGCCGCTCCATGAGCGCCACCGTGAGCGCGAGATCGTCGGGCGTCTCTCCCGGCAGTCCGAATATCAGGTCCACGATCGGGTGCAGCCCGGCGGCCTTCGTGTTCTCGACGGCGCGGTATATGTCCGCGACGGTGTGGCCGCGGTGCATATGTTCGAGCATCCGGTCGCTCCCCGACTGACCGCCGACGACGATGATGGGATTGTCGCAATATCGTTTGATGACCGCCATGCTTTCGCGGGTCGCGAACTCGGGCCGTATCTCGGCCGGGAAGGTGCCGAATATCACCTTGCGGCGCGGCCCGACCGCATCGCGGACGGCGGCGAGCAGTTCGTGGAGCGGTTCGGGGGTGCGACCATCCGGGTTATGCCAACCGAGCGCATTGGGCGACAGGAAGCGGTAGTAGGCGAATTCGCGCGCGGCGAGTTCCCGCACCGCCGCCAGTATCGCCTCGCGGCTCCGCCATCGTTCGGCGACCCCGTGAAAAAAAGAGGTCTGACAGTAGCGGCAGACGCTCGCACAGCCCCGCGTTATCTCTATCGGACCGTAGAGTTTCGCCCGGTGCGCCATCATCGGGAATCGTTCGATATCGACCGGCGACGCCTTGTCGCCCACAAGTTCATTGCCTTCTATACGAAAAAGACCGCGCACCCCGTCGAGAGATACCCCTTCCCTCACCCGCTCCGCTATCCCCCGGATCATCTCTTCTCCCTCTCCGACCGCCGCGTGATCGAACCCCCGCTCGATGACCTCGCGGGGCCGCGCCGAGGCGTGCGGGCCGCCGATGATGAAGCGGGCGTTCGGGAACCGGTCGCGGAGATGCCGCATCTCGGCGACGCTCCGATCGAGGTCGGCGGTCATGGCGGAAAACAAGAATACCGCCGCCGTATCGGCGGGGAGGTCGTCGAGTTCGTGCAGTTCGCGTACCGTCCGTATCATCGACGGCGGCACGCCCGCCGCTTCGAGCGACGCGATGAGCGACCGCATGGCGGTACGGTTGTGCCCCGTGAGGCGAAAGACGAGCGGCGTATCAGTCATTCTCGGTAATGAGGTTGTACCGGCGGGCGAACCAGTAGCCCACGAGGAAATCAAGCCCGGTGTCACCGCCCGTTCCGGCGCTCCCGCGCAGACCTTTATAGATATTGTCCTTCCAGTAGTAACTGCTTGCCCCCTTCTCATACAGCGGATAAGCGCGCAGACTCTGCGTCCGGTCGGCGGTCGGCGAGGTCCAGTCGTTCTTCCAGAAGAGTTCCGGTATCGGCGACATGCAGAAATCGGGACTCCACAGCCGGTCCACCGCGTAGAGCCCGCGCTCCATCGGCACCTCCTGCAGGCACTCGATCCCCGAATCTATATCGCTCACCATCTGCGGCGTGCCGCGCGCCCCAACGATGAGTTGGAACAGCCCCTGCCGCGCCGGTCGCATCGCGTCGCCCTTTTCGTACAGCGCCGCCTGCATGTCACCCACGCGGGTGCCGTCGCCGACAGCCTCATAGACCTCGCGCAGGATGAAGAACTCCCAGACGCCGAGGTGGTTCCCCGACCAGTCGCTGATGCCGTATTCGTTGGTCGGCAGGCCGCCTTTATTGATGTACTCCTCCACATAGCTCCAGATGGTCGCGCTCTCGTTCTTGTAGATCGTTTCGGAGAGTGTCCCTTTGTACATCGCGTAGAGGAGGAGCGCGGTCGCGAGTTGATTCATCCGCAGGTCCTTCGCTATCTCGCAGTTGTCGTGGAGACGCTTGAGATTGTTCTTCATCCGGGTTATGAGCCCCGCGGCGCGCGGGTCAGCGCTGTCTTTGAGGACATACCACGCCCAGTAGTGGCCGATGATGAAGCCCTTGAACATGTCGTTGTTGCCCCCCTCCTTCCAGTCGATCCCGGCGAAAGGGCCGGTCCCTTCGTGGAATTCGGGATCGCCGTCATCGACATGCAGCCGGAGGGTCCGCGCGAAGGTGGTCACATCGGGGACGATCTCGACGCACTGAAGCGTCCCGTCGAGCGACTTGATCATCCGGTCGAGCGATCCCTGCGTCTGGTCGATGAGGTATTTCCACGCCATCGTCGCGACATAGACACCGGTCCAGAGCATACTGTCGCCGTCCTGATCGTAGCGCTGGGCTGCTTCGTTCCAGTGCGACATCATGCCGAGTTCGTTTATCATCTTCTCCTGCACGAAGTCGGAGAAAAAGTCGGCTTTCTCAGCCAGCGTGTAGGCGAACGCGCTGCGGCGCATCTCGGCCTCGGCGAGCGTCCAGTCGTTGACCGGTCGCTGGATGACCCGCACCGTATCGGGGTTCTCGCGCAGAAAGGCGCGGTCGGTCGGATCGGTCACCATGTAGTGGACCATCTTCTTGAACTCGTCGCGATCGGTGTAGGGCTGGACCGCCGGGAGTTCGTGGAACGACGCATAGGTCTCATTTATCGTCACCTTTTCGGCGGTCGACGGTTCGGGGTTCGCGGGGGTCTCGACCCGTTCATTGCGCCAGAGCGGCTCTTCCTTCGGAGCTGCATCCCAGAGCCATTCCTCGTCGAACCCGTCGCCGGTATCGGGCGGCACCGGATCACCCGACACCAGATATCGACCGCACCCGGCCACCGGCAGGAGCATGACCGATATCGTCTTGTACCGCTTGCCGGGGACCGGTCTCGTGACGCTATCGACCGTGGCGACGAAGCCGCCATTATCAAGCCGCACCTCGGCGCCGATGCTCCGGTAATCGGCGAACAGTTCCCCCTCCACCGCCTGCGCCGCCCGGTACCCATGCCACCCGGCATCATCATACACGATGGCGCGTATGAACCGCAGGGAGCCACCATCGTCCCGTATCTCGCCGGTGCCGGTATAGGTCCCCCGCTCGTCACCGCCCGTTATCGTATAGAGACCGTAAAAGGTCGCGAGGCAGGGAGCATCGACATCGGGGATGAGGTCATCGTTGTCGGCCATCAACTCATCCGACAGGACCTCCCCGTCAGACGGCTCGAACAGGTCTGACAGGTCCGGCTGTTCCTCCGGAAGATATTCGTCCATTAGGTCGCTTTCGTCACTCAGGTCGTTTTCGCTATCGTCATCATCGGGAACACCGGTCCCCTCCGACGAACAGGCGACTGAAAAGAGCATCAACCCGGCTAGCGCGACCAAAAAAGTAAAAAATGATGACCGCATGGGGCCTCCCGCGTGAACGGATCCAGTGTACCGCGTTACCAATAAAAAGCAACCAGCATGAACTTTCATGTTGATTTTTGTTTTTTTTGTTCTTATACTTGCCTTCAGGTTCCGCCAAAGGAGGAAAACATGAGATCTCACGCACGGTTGTTTTCGTTTGCAGGGCTGTTGCTGCTCGTCGTGTTCTCCTGCACGCCGACCGACGACAAGGATCCCGGCACCGGCACCTACTGCGAACAGGATGCCGATTGCGGCGACACCGCCCTCTACTTCTGCGACAAGATCAACAACGAATGTCGCGTCAAGGCGGGTGTCGATATCGATCAGGGCGGCACCGGCGGCAACGATGACCAGCCATCGGACGACCAAACAGGCACCGAGTCCGACCCGGTCGACGACGATACCGGCGGCACCATACCCGACATGGACTATGCCGGTCTCGACTGCGCACCCGGCACCACCGAAAAATGCGCCTATACCGGTCCGGCGGGCACCGAGGATGTCGGCCCCTGCAAGGCGGCGGTGCGTCTCTGCAAGGACAACGGCACCTGGGGATCCTGCAACGGCGAGATCCGACCGCTCTACGAGATATGCGCCAACGGCGTCGATGAGGACTGCGACGGCACCGTCGACAACGGGACCGACCTCGATGAGGACGGATTCACCTACTGCGACACCCCGCCCGACTGCTGTGAAACGACCGACAAATGCCCCGACCCCAAGTCGGTCCACCCCGGCGCCAACGAGGTCCCCAACGGCATAGACGACAACTGCGACGGCACCGCTGATGAAGGGGTCTACGATTGCGATACGGGACTCGACCTCAACACCAAGAATCCGATCGATTACGCGAAGTCCATCGGTCTGTGCAACGGCGTGACCGAGGCCTATGTCCGCCTTCCGAGCGATCAGGACGGATGCAATATCCAAAGCAACTCTCTGCTGTCGGCACTCGGTAATGTGATAAAACCGAAACACGGTTCGTCGTTCCTCGCCCTCTCGTCGGGACAGGCGGCCAATCCACCATCCAACACCAGTTTCAATCAGGGCACCTCCTCGGCCGCACCGGGCGACTGGTATCAGGCGAACGGGAACAAATACCCCAGTTCCCCCTCCTGCCCGAACAATACCGGCACCTCGGGTAACGCCAACGACGGTGTCATGGTGAAGTTCGTGGTGCAGGTCCCGCCGACCGCCAATTCCTTCTCGTTCAATATCTACTTCCTCTCTATTGAGTACCCCAGTTATATCTGCTCAGCATACAACGACTTCTTCGTAGCGTTGCTCGACAGTTCCTACACCAGCGCCGACCCGAACCTGCAGAATCCCTTCGACAAGAACCTCGCGATAGACGACATGAAGAACCCGGTCGGCGTCAACATCGCACCGAACGGCCTGTTCAAGCAGTGCAACAATGTCAGCGGTTCCGGCTGGGCGGTCACCTCGTGCGTCGGCACCGAGGAACTGGTCGGGACCGGGTTCGAGAGCCACGGCGCGACGAGTTGGCTCACGGTGCGCGGCAATGTCGTGCCCAACGAATTCATCACGCTCCGACTTGCGATATGGGACCTCGGCGACCATATCCTCGATTCGATGGTGCTCATCGACAACTTCCAGTGGCAGAGCCAGAATTTCAAACCCGGCACGAGCGATTCCTGATAACCTTACACAGAGCGAGGACATCATGACCTTCCCCGCGCTGACCCGTTTCATCGGCTCCCGTCCCGCCATCGAGGGGTGCGACATCGTGCTGGCCGGCATCCCCTACGACGCGACATCGAGTTTCCGCGCCGGCTCTCGGTTCGCGCCGCGAGAGATACGGGCCTATTCCGACGAGGCGCTCGAGGATTTCTCGTTCCACTGCGACCGGTCGCTCGCCGACATCGCGTTCCATGACGCCGGGGACCTGCCGCTCATGGTGGGCAACCCCTCGCTCATGGTGAGCGAGGTGCGAAGAAGCGTGCTCGAACTCACCGTCGGCAGTCCGGAGGTCGCCACGGGCGAGCCGCGGAAGACCGCCTATGAACTGACCCTCACCAACCGGCGGCTGCTGGCCATCGGCGGCGAACACCTTGTCTCCTACCCCATCTTCCTCGCGTTGCGTGAGATATATCCCGACTTCACCATGTTGCAACTCGATGCGCACGCCGACCTGCGGGAACGGTATGCCGGCGACGCGCTCAGTCACTCGTCGGTCATGCGCCTCTGCCTGCAGGAAGGCCTGAAAAAACTGGTACAGTACGGTGTCCGGAGCGGCACCCGCGAGGAATATCTGATGCGCCAGCAGGACAAGCGGATCGTCCCGGCGACCGGCATCGCCGACATCGAGAGCGCCCTGAAGGATGGCGGGTCGGTCTATCTTTCGGTCGATCTCGACTTCTTCGACCCTGCCTTCATGCCCGGCACCGGCACCCCCGAGGCGGGGGGCAACACCTTCAAGGATTACCTCGATGTTCTCTCTCTTCTGCGGCGTAAAAAGATCAACCTTATCGGTGCCGACATCGTCGAACTGGCCCCCGACATAGACCACAGCAAGGCATCGACCGCCTTTGCCGCGAAAGTGGTGCGGGAGACCTTACTCGCTCTGGGGTAGATCCTCCTCCCCTCCGGCCGATCCTATCATGGTCTGGAACCCGACCAGTCGGTACCGCGTCCGTTCTTCCGCGTCCCGCAGCAACTGCGCGGGATCGCGATCCCACAGATCGAAACGGGTCGGGTAGATACGGACCGCCGTCCCCTCGCTGAGCGCGAAAGATGAACCGTCGGCCGAGAAAAGAGCGGCATAACTCTGGTGCATGAGGGAAAGGCGCAACAGTTCGTCGCCGGTATCGCTTCGCCAGATGAGCGCGTATTTCCCCACCGAAAGAAGATAGCGACCGGTCGGATCGTAGGCGACCGTTCGCGCCGTCGCTCCGCGGGTATCGAGCGCCAAGGTCCGTGTCCCGTCACTCAGACGGTGCACCAACACCGTATCGTCCTCGCCGACCGACGCCAGATGTCGAAGGTCGGGGGAAAAGGCTATCGCAAGAATGTTGCCGTGATGACCGGCCAGCAGAGCGGCGTGCGTTCCATCGGCGATCTTTCTGACGATGATGACCTTATCCCGCCCGGCCGAAGCGACCATGGCGCCGTCGGGCGAGAAGGCGACGCTCTGGACCGCGCCGGCGTGTTCGGAAAAGAGGTGAAGCGTCCGTCGCCGCGCGATATCCCATATCCGCACCGTGCGGTCCCACCCGCCAGACACGATGGTGCGCCCGTCGGGCGAAAAGGCGACGGACGAAACGCCCTCGTCATGTCCTTCGAGGAGCGCCGCGAGGCTCCCGTCGGGCGCAAGAAGCCGTATACGGCGGTCCTGACCGGCGATGGCCAACAGCGCGCCATCAGGCGAAAAGGCGACGGCATTGCACACCTCGGCGCAGGGAATGACCCGGCGTTCGGTCTCGGTGGCGATATCCCATATCCGCACCGTGCGGTCCCAACTGGACGAGGCGAGCCATGTACCGTCGGAGGACAGCGCGATGGCGGGAATGTAGGTCCGGTGGCCGCTGAAGGAGCGTGAAGAGCGGGTAAAGGATGAGCGCCACAGGCGTATCGTTCCGTCGGCCCCCGCCGACACGAGATGGTCGCCGGCGGGCGTGAAGGCGACCGCGTGGGCGGAAAGATCGTGCCCCCGAAGTTGATCGACCCGGCCGGTCGTCATGTCGCGTAGCAGGATGGTGCCATCGCGCGAGGCGATCACGGAACGGGAACCGTCCCGATCGATGCTCAGGGCGAAAAAGGCATCCCAGTAGACGAAAGAATCAAGCACCCGACCGGTCGCGGGATCGATCACCAAGGCCTTCTTGTCATAGCCGGCCGTGTACAGCCGTTTTCCGTCGGACCGGTAGCGCAGGGCAACGATCACCTCGGTATGCAGGCGGAAGGAGGCAACGGCGCGGTCTTGCACCATATATAGTTCCCCCGACGCGGTCCCCACCGCGATCGACGCGCCGTCGGGCGACACGGCGATCGACCGTATCTTCGCATCAGGCAGGGGAAGCACCGATATCTCGCGGCGGGCGGAGACATCCCAGCGGCGCACCGTACCGTCGTTGCCACCCGACACGATGACGCGACCATCGGGCGAAAAGGCGATGGCGTACACTTCCTCGGTGTGACCGTCGAGCGTAGCGAGTTCGGTGCGGGTCGCGACATCCCAGAGGCGCACCGACCGGTCCCAACTGGCGGAGGCGAGCACATTCCCGTCCGGCGAGAACACGACACGCGTCACCTCGTCACGATGGCCGGGAAGCCGGTCGATCTCGTTCCTTTCTTCTATGCCCCAGAGGGTGATGACGCCATCCTTACCGGCAAGAGCAACCGTATTGCCATCCGGCGACATACCCATATCGCGCACCTCGCTCCCCCGATACGGGGTCACCGCGACGAGCGCGTCGTTCTGGTTCATCCGGGCAAGGAACAGACTCGACCGGGCCGACAGCGTGTTACGCGCGATATCGCCGGACGAGCGCGCGGCGATGTCCGGGAACCGGTACGGACTCCGCGGATTCCACGGGTTGTGCCCGAGCGCCGCGGCGGCGAATATCTCGGCCTTGTCGTACCGCCGTTCCTGCAGCATGCGGTCGGCGCTCTCCTGATACCCGAGCGCGAGATTAAGATGGGCGATCCTCTCGTTCTCGACGGCGTTCCGCCACGCCGAGAAGACGGCGGATACACCGAGCACGATGAGGACGAGCAGAACGCCGATGAGCAACGAGAGTGCCCGGTTCTTGCGGACGAACCGCACGAGAAGTTCCCACGAACTGTATTCGTACACCTCGATGCGACCGCCCGCCATGTAATTCTCTATCTCGCGCGCCATCTCACGCGCCGAACCGTAGCGTTCCTCTTTTTTCTTTGACAGCGCCTTTTCCACAACGGCGCAGAGATCGGGCGGCGCCTCCCGCTCGAGCGAGGCGATGGGTATCGGCCTCTCGCTCAGCACCTTTGCGATGATCTCGGTCGCCGTCCTGCCGTCGAAGGGCGGCGCGCCCGCAAGTATCTCGTACAGCACCGCACCGAGCGCATAGATGTCGCTCCGCTCGTCCACCTCGGCGACCAGCCCGCGTGCCTGTTCCGGCGGCATATAGGTCGGGGTCCCGAACGCCCGGCCGGTCAGCGTCCGGCGCACCGGCGTTTCCCGGAGCGCCGATATGCCCTGCGCCATCTCGTCGGCGCGGTCATCAGAAAGCCCGCGCACCTTGGCAAGACCCCAATCAAGCACCACCGTTTCGCCGAACTGCCCGATCATGATGTTGTCCGGCTTGATGTCGCGATGCACCACGCCACGACTGTGCGCGTAGGCGACGGCGTTGCAGATGTCCCGGAAATGAGGCAGGAGCCTCAGGCGGTCGCGTAGAGTCTTCGCCGACCGGATGGCATCGGAAAGCGTTTCTCCGCGTACCAGTCGCATGGTGTAGTAGGGATCGCCGTCCGGTCTCCGGCCTATCTCGTAGACCGGCACGATACCGGGGTGCTCCAACTGGCCGGTCACCCGCGCCTCGCGCAGGAAGCGGAGCGCAGCCGACCGCGATCTCCCCTCTTCCGGCTCGATGACGCCCGGTGGCGTCTCGGTTGAACGGATCAGTTCCTTGAGAGCGATCTCGCGCCCCATCTGTTCATCGAAGGCGATGAGCACTCGACCGATGCCGCCGCGACCCTTCTCGCCGTGTACGGTGTAGCGGGGCGCCCCCGCGACATCCGGCGAGGAGGATACACCTTCGCCCGCGTCGAGGGGAGGCGCCGAAACGGTCCTGTCGGGATGATCGGTGTTATTCAGCCTGCGACCCCGGCACGATGATCTTTATCTCGCGGGACGAAAGGATAGCCCCTTCGCCGAGCACCCGGATCCGCGCGTTGTAGACCACCGGATCCTGCAGGGTGTTCTTGCAGAAATCGTTGTGGAAATGGATGTCGAAATAGACGAGCGTCGAGGGCTTGACCTTGTAGAAGGTGGTATCGTCCTTATTCTCATAGTTCCCGTCCGGATCGGACTTGTTCGGTTTCGCCGACGAAACGAAGGCGGCCGCCGATATACCGCTGCACTCTTCATCCGACTCGGCGCTGGTCGTGATATCCTTCTCGATGTAGGTGGTCAATTGCTTGACCGCTTCGGCGATCTGATCCGAGAGGCCGGAGCCATCGAAGTTCTCCGTATGGTACAGGAATGGGTCGCCGTTCCCGTCGAGCGACCCGGTGCCTTCGGCGATGATCGTGAAGTCCTCCTTGGCGGGGTCGCTCGGGGAAGAGGTGCCGATGCAGTTGTATTGGTCGTCGTATTGCGAGCAGGAGAAGGCCGAATCGATGCCGATGAACTTCGCGTTGATGCCGTTCATCGCGTTGATGGCGTCCTCGGTCGAAGCGCCGTGGAAGTTGGGATCCCAGCACCCGTCGGCGCTGGAGGTTAGCGTGCAACTCGGTGTTCCCTTGATGCCGAACTGCGGGAACGCCTCGTCGGTTATCATGATGAATATCTTCAGCGCAAGTTCACGGAAACAGACCCCGCCGACCGTGCCCAGTTCCCCGGTGCAGTCGGCCGGCTCTATCTTCAGGTTCGTGGCGAAGCCGCCAACGGGCGTCAAAAAGAAATTCGCGTTGAGTCCCAGACCGGTCGCCGTCTGGTACAGGACCTCCTGATGCGGTTCGGTGCCGCCGTAGGTCTCGGGCAGACCGTCGACCGCGCCTTTCACCGAATCGGCATTCTTGCTGATCATGTGATCGACCACGAACATACGGTTGTTTTCCATGTCCATGAAGTGGACGAAGCCGGTCGCGACATCGAGCCCCGGCACCTTCGCCGGGATACCGTCGATGATCTTGTCCTTTATCTCGCCCTGCAGATTCGCCTTCTCCTGTTCCATCGACCCCGACAGGTCGAGTTGTATCGCGACATCGACCGTCGAGAAATCGGTCGAGAATTCGAGCGTGCGGGTCACATCCTCCGGCGCGTTGTAGGGAAGCACGACAAAGAAGAGCCCCGGAGGGATGGTGTCGTTGGGATCCTTCGGGTCGGAGCCGTACACGATCTCGGCGAGATCATCCGAATCGTCGCCATCGGTGTCTTTGTCGTACGGATTCGTCCCGATCGTCACCTCCTCCTTGTCGGACAGGCCGTCGTTGTCGCTGTCCTTGTCGAGGAAGTCGGGGGCGGTATCCTGATCGCTGTTCTTGCAGGGCTGTTCGGGGCACTCGGTGCTGTCGAGTACGCCGTCACCGTCCGAATCGGTGTCGAGCCAGTTGGGCATACCGTCCATGTCGTTATCGCCGCATCCCTCAACGCCGTTGGGTATCCCGTCGCTGTCATCGTCGGCATTCGGATCGTCCCACTCGCATGCCCCGTTGGCGTCCTCGTCCGGCGTCTCTCCTTCACTCTGCGGATCATCGGGATCCTCGCCCTCCTTGGCGGGATCGTCGGTCGCCGGATCGTCGGAGGTCTCTCCGTTGTCGGTCGGTTCGTTGTCCACCGTCGGTTTTTCCTTGCAGACCGCCCCGCCCTCTTCCTCGGCGCACAGTTTGTCTTCGGTCGCGCAGTCCTTCGTCTCGGTCCACTTGCTGTCGGTGCAGACAACTATCTTGCTTCCCGAGCAGGCGGAGCCGGTGCCGGTACAGGGGTCACCGATCTCTTCGTCGGCGACACAGGCGCCATTCTTGCACGCCTTGCCCGATGCGCCGCATTCCTCGGCGATGACCAGCGCGCCGTTGTCGCAACGAAGCAACTGGTCCTGCACCACATCCGAACACACCGTCCCGGTGCCGGTGCAGGCCTCGCCCGCTTGGGCTATCGGTTCGCTCTCTTCACCGCTACAGCCCAGCAACAAGAAGAGAGCAGCCACCGTCGTCAACCACACATTACGCACTACCATTGTATCCTCCGTCAGGTTCTTCCATTGTTCCACTGGGAGCGATTATAGAAAGGGTTTTTCAGGAAATCAAGAGGAAAAATGATGGGGGGTGTCTAATTTGCTTTTTTGCCTCCGTTGGCGTACAAGAGCGACATGAAACGACCCGACATCTCGTGGCTCACCGGCAATCTCGATCTTCCCGGAGCGGGCAAGTGGCTTTTTCTCGGCGTGCTTGTCGGCCTTGTGAGCGGGATCAGCGCGGTGGCGTTCCAGTTCGGCCTGCAGGTCATCCGCGAGATCTGCCTGACCTCCCTCATGGGACTCGACCTCGGTACGCCGGGCGGCGAGCCGCCGGAACTCGGACTCGCGGTCGGCCCGTTCACTCCCTACCTCATCATTTTGATACCGGCCATCGGCGGCCTCCTGTCGGGACTGCTCGTGTATCGGTTCGCACCCCAAGCAGAGGGTGCCGGCGCCGACGCGGCTATACACGCCTACCATCGCGGACACGGTCGCATCCTGCCGAAGGTCTCCTTCATCAAACTGGCGGCTTCCGCCGTGACCATCGGCACCGGCGGGTCAGGCGGACGCGAAGGCCCCATCGCTCAGATCGGCGCCGGTTTCGGCAGTTTTCTCGCGACCCGGCTCGGCCTCAGCGCCCGAGACCGACGGCTCCTGCTGGCCGCAGGCATCGCCGGCGGGGTCGGAGCGATATTCCGCGCCCCGCTTGCCGGAGCCATATTCGCGGCCGAGGTGCTGTACTCCAGCGCCGAGGTCGAAGCAGATGTCCTCCTTCCGGCCATGGTCTCCTCCATTGTCGCCTACGCGGTCTACGCAAGCCGTTTCGGCTGGGGACACATGTTCACCGGCGCAGGCCTGTACGGCTTTTCCAATCCCTGGGAACTCGTTCCCTATCTGGCGCTCGCGTTCGTGGTCTCGGGCGCCGCGCTCCTTTACATACGGGCTTTTCACGGGGTAAAAGGGCTTTTTGCGCGCAGTTCGCTACCGCTCCCGTTCCGCCCGATGCTGGGCGGCGCCATCACCGGCCTGTTCGCCCTCTGCCTCATGACACTCTTCGGTCAGACCCGCTATCTGGGCGATGTGCTTTCAAGCGGCTACGGCATCATACAGCGGGTGATAGATACCGACGGACTCGGCGTCCCGACACTGTTCCTCGTCTCGGTGGCGCTCGGCAAGATAGCGACCACCGCATTTTCCATCGGCTCGGGTGGTAGCGGCGGGGTATTCGGTCCCTCGATGGTCATCGGCGCAACGCTGGGCGCGGCGGTCGGCAGTTTGTTCCACGCTCTCATGCCCGAAGTGGTCGCGCACCCCATGACCTTTGCGATGGTCGGCATGGCGGGCTTTTTCACGGCGACGGCGAAAACGCCGATATCGACGATCATCATGGTGAGCGAACTGACCGGGAATTACGAACTGCTCATCCCCAGCATGTGGGTCTGCGTCTTCGCCTTCCTCCTGACACAGGGACGCACCATCTATCGCAACCAGATACCTTCACGCACATCATCGGCAAACTTGACAAGCGGCACCCCTCTTCCCTAAAATGCTCCGTGACATCGACCATCTACGGAGGGGATCATGAGAACGGTCGTTACACTGCTCGCGTTCCTTGCAACCTGCGCACTCGCCGCCGCCGACCGACCGGTCTTCTACTTCTTTCACTCGGAGAACTGCCCCCACTGCCACGAGGCGAAACCCTTCATGGCCGAACTGAAGAACAAATACCCCGGCATCGAGTTCCGGGAATTGGAAGTGTCGCGCGACCTCGTGAACCGCGAGATACTGCTGAAAAAGGCCCAGCAACTCGGCATATCGCGCATCGGCGTCCCGCTCTTCATCATCGGCGAAACCTATATTTCCGGTTTCAAGAAAGGCGATTTCGAGAAAAAGATAACCGATCTCCTCGACGCCTATCTGGCCGGTTCATCGACCACGACCGCCGCTCCCGCCGCCGTGCCGGGCGGGCTTGCGATCCTGCAAAAGGAAGCGGCCGACATAGACGAAACGGTCGGTCGGTGTTTCGGGCAGGGCCCCGCCGCCATTCCCGACTGTCTCAAAAAGGCGAAAAAACGGCTGGATGATCTTTCGATCGTCATCACCGGCCAGGTGACGGCGATACTCGAAAAGGCCATGAGCGGCGGCGCGATAGGCCCCCAGAAGGCGGCCTACCTCGACCAACAGGCGCTCTGGAAGAAACAGGTGGAGGCCGAATCGGCGCTCGACGAGGCCTTCTGCCGCGCCCTCAAAGCCACCAACTGCGACGGACTCGCGCTCTACCTGACCGTTCAACACCTGCAGGCCCGCGTCCAGAAACTGCTCGGCGACCTGCAAGCCGCTCAGGGGTTCTCCTTCGGACACTGACCACCGCGCGCGGCCAGGAACGCCTTCTCTATATCGGCGCTTCTCGATATCACCTTCCGGTACCACGCCAGGCGCAATTCTTCACGATGCTCCCCGCTGAGTCGCCACGGAACCCCGGAAGCGCGCAACCGTCGCATGAGATGCGAAAAGACGACCGCGACCGATACCGATATGTTGAGGCTTTCGGTGAATCCGTACATCGGTATCCTGAGCGACAGGTCCGCCTCCGCGAGCGCCCCCGTCGACAGCCCCATCTCCTCGGTCCCGAACAGTATCGCCGCAGGGCGATCGAGCGGCAGGTCCTCCGGCGTATAGCCGTCGGCGCGCGGCGAGGTGGCGACCACCCGATACCCGAGTTCTCGCAGGCGTGAAATGCAGGCGGCGGTGTTGTCGCGCCCCGGTTCGCGATACCGGTGGAGCGTAAGCCATTTGACCGAACCCATCACCACATCGGGATTCACCTCGTAGCGGTTCCTCCCCTCGATGATGTGGATGTTCTGCACCCCGAGACACTCGCAGGTCCGCAGGCAGGCCGAGGCATTATGCGGCTGGTAGATATCCTCAAGCACGAGCGCCAGATGATCGGTCCGTTCGGCAAGCACCTGATCCATCATATTCTTTTTGTGGTCGGTCACGAACGAACCGAGGTGCTCGATCAGCGCCCGGCGCGTCACGGCATCAAGGCCGCCCCCATGTTCTTTCTGTTCCATCCCTTTCGTTCTCCGGATCAGGTATTTCATGTTATCGCGTCCCCCTCCGTTTGGCAAGAAAGTGCCATACCCCTTTTCCCGGGTTGCTTTTTTCGCCCGACGGCATACGATGACACAAGGAGAACAGGCGAAGGAGCGATCATGCGACGCAGTTTCGGTTCGGACAATCACGCCGGGGTCCACCCCGCCGTATTCGACGCCCTCCGGCGCGTGAACGACGGCGATGTCCCCGCCTACGGGCACGATGCATATACGGTCGGCGTCGCCCGGAAGGTCGCGGCGCTCTTCGGCAAAAAGGCCGAGGCCTTCTTCGTCTTCAACGGCACCGCCGCGAATGTCATCTCGATACGGGCCGTCTGCCGTCCCCATCAGGGGATCATCTGCGCCGAGACGGCGCACATCAACACCGACGAGTGCGGCGCACCGGAATGGAACGCCGGGGTGAAGCTACTCCCCGTCCCTACCCCAGACGGGAAATTGACCCCGGCGCTCGTCGAACGGCGTCTCGGCGGTCGCGGCGACGAACACCGTACCCAGCCGCGACTCGTATCGATATCGCAGGCGACCGAGGTGGGCACGGTCTATACCCCTAACGAACTGAAGGAACTCTCGGCGTCCTGTCACGCCCACGGTCTTTTGCTCCACATGGACGGCGCGCGGCTCTCCAACGCGGCGTCGACGCTCGGCGTATCGATCGGCGAGGCGGCAGCGGGCACCGACCTCGTCTCGTTCGGCGGTACCAAGAACGGTCTCATGGCGGGCGAGGCGGTCATCGTTAACGATCCGGCGCTCGCGACCGAACTGCTCTTCCTCCGCAAGCAATCGATGCAACTTTCTTCAAAAATGCGTTACCTCGCGGCGCAGTTCGACGCCTTCCTGACCGATGATCTCTGGCTCGCGAACGCCCGTCACGCCAATGCGATGGCGCAACTGCTTTCAAAGGGCATCGTGCGCTTTCCGGGCTTCGAACTCGCGTGGCCGACGCAGGCGAACGGCGTGTTCGTCAGAATGCCCGCCGACCTCGTCGAGCCCCTGCAGAAAGAGTATTTTTTCTATCTCTGGGACGAAACGGTCCCGATAGCGCGGCTCATGTGCCACTTCAACACGGCCGAGGAGGATGTGCGGGGATTCCTTGCGGTCGTGGACCGGCTTAGCGGCGCCAGAACAGTCCGCTGAAGATAACGAATACGGTATATATCTCGAGACGCCCCGCCAGCATCGCGAACGACAGCCACCACACGACATGATCGGGGAAGTGTGAATAATTGGCCATGGGGCCCACGAGCGAGAGACCGGGACCGATGTTGCCGACGGTCGCGAGCGCCGTGGTAAGAGAGGTGGAGAGGTCGTAGTTCGCCGTCGCGACCACGAGCGTCGTGATGAGGACGAAAAACACATAGAGGAAAAAGAATCCGACGATGCCGTACATGAGATCCTTGCGTACCGGTCGACCGTCGAGCGTCAGGGTGAACACGCCACGCGGGTGGAGCAGGTAGCGCATCTCGTTGAGCGAGAGTTTGAGGAGCGCCACGAGGCGGATGACCTTGATACCGCCGCCGGTCGATCCGGCACAGCCGCCGACGAACATGAGGAAGAAGATGACCATCTGTGAAAAATGGGGCCAGAGCGAGAAGTCGGCGGTCGCGTACCCGGTCGTCGTCATGATGGAGGCGACCTGAAAGGCGGCGTGACGGATATCGTCGCCGAGCGAACCATAGAGCCCTCGCGCCGACAGTTCTATCACGATGAACAGGGTGGTCAGAAAAAAGATCAACAGGTAGGCCCGCCATTCACTGTTGCGCCATATATCCCCCAGACGCCCTCGATATAACAGGAAGAATATCGAGAAACTGGTACCGCCGATAAGCATGAAGATCGTCACCACCCACTGAAGGTAGGCGCCGGGGTAGGCGCCGAGCGAGGCGTTGCGCACCGAGAAACCGCCGGTCGAAAGGGTGGTAAAGGTGTGGGTCAGCGCATCGTAGGGACTCATGCCGCCGGCCCAGAGCAGTATCGTTTCCAAGGCCGTGAAGCCGAGATATAGGAGCCACAGGAGTTTCGCCGTGTCCTTGATGCGGGGGGCGACCTTATCGACCGAAGGACCGGGCGCCTCGGCCTCGAGGAGTTGTACGCCGCCGATGCCGAGGAGCGGGATGACGGCGACCACCAGTACGACGATACCCATGCCCCCCAGCCACTGGGTAAGAGCCCGCCAGAAGAGCAGGGATCGCGGGAGCGACTCGATGTCGGTCAGGATCGAGGCGCCGGTCGTCGTGAACCCGGACATGGTCTCGAAGTAGGCGTCGGCCAGCGACGGTATCGCCCCCGAGAACAGGAAGGGTAACGCGCCGAACAGCGACACGAACACCCACGAAAGCGTCACGGTCACGAACCCGTCACGCGGCGAAAGCCCGCGGGGGCGCTTGTCGTACCGGGCCAAGCGGCGCATCGCGACATAGGTCGCGCCGCACAGGAACAGGCCCCCCGACATGACCCAGGCGAAGACATGACACGCGAGGGTCTCGCCGTAGAAGATCGCGACGAAAAGGGGCAGTATCATGAAGGAAACGGCGATCCCGACGATCGCCGCCAGCACGCTGACGACGGTCGGGATGTTCATGCCGCTCCGCCGAAAAGCGTTTCCATCCGCGATATCGAAGAACGCTTCGCGATGACGATGACGGTGTCGCCCGCCTTCAGCGTAAAGGCGCCGTGCGGCATGATGTCCGTGCCGTCGCGTACGACGGCGACCACCAGGGTGTCGGCGGGCAGACCGGCGTGCATGATCGCCTTGCCGCTCACCGGCGACTCGGGTCCGATGACATATTCGATGACCTCGGCGGTGCCGTCGAAGATACTGTACATGGTCTTCACGGTCCCCTTGCGGAGGTATTTGAGTATCGCGTCGACCGATCCCGCCTTGGGACTGATGGTCGAATCTATCTCGAGTTGGGAGGCGACCCGCAGGTAGTTAGCGTTGTCCACGAGCGCCATCGTCCGCTTGACGCCGAGTGATCGCGCATAGACCGCCGAGAGGATGTTGAGTTCCTGATCTCCGGTCGCGGCCACCACAAGGTCGTAACGGTCGAGCCGTTCATCCTGCAGGAGTGACTCGTCGCTGATGTCGCCGCACAGGACGAGCGTGTCCGGATAGGTGGTCGATATCGCCTTGCACTTCTCGGCGTTGCTCTCCACGATCGTCAAATGGAACGGGTGGGGCGCAAGGAATTTCACCACATAGGCACCCACCTTGCCGGCACCGACGAGCAGTATCCTCTCGATCCGCCGCTGCTTACGGCCGGCATGCGTGAAGAGCCGTTGCAGGGTGGCCTCGGTGCCGGCGAGATAGAGGCGATCCCCCTCGCGTATGACGGTGTTGCCCGAAGGGATGATGGTCTCCTCGTTGCGTACGATGCCGGCCACGAGGAACGGTTCCGGCACCTCTTTGCGCAATTGCGCCAGTTTGCGGTTGCGGAAAGGCGACCGGCGTTCGACCGGCGTGTTCCAGAGTTGGATGTCGGTCCCTTCGAACCGCAGGACATCGCTCACCGCGCCGTGCAGGATGGTATCGAGTATCTGGCGTGCCGCCTCGACCTCGGGGGTGACCACATAGTTGACCCCGAGGAACGGCTCACCGTGATAGGTCGCCTTCGCGTAGTGAAGGTTACGGACCCGGGCGATGGTCCGCGAAGCGGGGAAGAGGCCGCGCGCCATGCCACAGGTCACGAGATTCACCTCGTCCGAATCGGTCACGGCGATGAAATGGGAGATATCGTCACCCCCCGCCTTACGCAGGGCATCCGGGTTGGTCGCCTCGTCGGTGATGACCATGCAGTCGAGATGAGAGGATGCGTGCTTCGCGCGGACGAGATTGCGCTCGACGAGCACCACATCCCGTTTCTCTTCGATAAGTTGCCGCGCCGTCTCGAAGCCGACGGTGCCGGCGCCCGCTATGACCACTTTCATGACGCCTACTGTATCCCGTGCCGTTCTCAAGTCAAGTTCATCGAAAGTCTCCGGCGGCACCCCTTGTTTGTTAGAGTGGCATTAGAAAACTAGCACGCGCCGGCGGCTTTCTTTAGGATTGCAATAGTCGCAATTGCTTGACTTGACTCTGTTTTTGCAGCGGTGCTATATGTCGATCGTGGCCCGTTACTAACCTTCTTTTGTGAGGATCCCCATGTCGTACATGAAAGACCTTATCGCCAAGACCAAGGCAAAGAATTCAAACGAACCCGAATTCATCCAAGCGGTCGAAGAGGTGATGCTCTCCCTTGAACCGACGGTCAAGAAGCACCCCGAATTCGTCGCCGCGAACATCTACGAGCGGATCGTGGAGCCCGACCGTCAGATCATCTTCCGCGTACCGTGGGTCGATGACGAGGGTGTCGTCCATGTCAACCGCGGCTTCCGCATCGAGTTCAACATGGCGATCGGCCCCTACAAAGGCGGCCTCCGCTTCCATCCCTCGGTCAATCTCGGCATCATCAAGTTCCTCGGCTTCGAACAGATCTTCAAGAACTCGCTGACCACCCTCCCGATGGGCGGCGGCAAGGGCGGCTCGGATTTCGACCCGAAAGGCAAGTCGGATAACGAAGTGATGCGCTTCACCCAGTCGTTCATGCGCGAACTGTTCCGCTACATCGGTCCCGACACCGATGTCCCGGCGGGCGATATCGGCGTGGGCGGCCGTGAGATCGGCTACATGTTCGGCTACTACAAGAAGATCGTCAACGAGCACACCGGCGTGCTGACGGGCAAGGGCCTCTCCTACGGCGGCTCGCTCATCCGTCCCGAGGCGACCGGCTACGGCTCGGTTTACTTCGCGGCCGAGATGCTCGCGACCCGCAAGCAGGAACTCAAGGGCAAGATCTGTATCGTTTCCGGATCCGGCAATGTCACCCAGTACACCATCGAGAAGATCAACCAGCTCGGCGGCAAGGCGATATCGGCCTCCGACTCCGACGGCACGATCATCGACATGGAAGGGATCAAGGGCGATCGTTGGGAGTTCCTCATGGATCTCAAGAACAACCGGCGCGGTCGTATCAAAGAATACGCGGCCAAGTATCCCAACGCGAAGTACTATGATAAGAAATCGGTATGGGATGTCGTGAAGGAGCAGGGCATCAAGGTCGACTGCGCGTTCCCGTCGGCGACCCAGAACGAGATCAGCAAGGACCACGCCGTCGCGCTCGTGAAGAACGGTTGCTACTGCGTTTCCGAAGGCGCCAACATGCCGTCGGTCCCCGAAGCGATCGAGATCTATCTTGAGAACAATGTCCTCTACGGCCCCGCCAAGGCGGCTAACGCGGGCGGCGTCGCCACTTCCGGTCTCGAGATGTCGCAGAACAGCATGCGCCTCTCGTGGAGCCGCGAAGAGGTCGATGCGAAACTGCACGACATCATGAAGCGCATCCACGCCTCCTGCCGTGACGCGGCGACGACCTACGGCTTCAAGCCCGACAACTACGCGGCGGGCGCTAACATCGCCGGTTTCGTCAAGGTCGCTAACGCGATGCTCGCGGCCGGTATCGTCTAGTACAACATCCCCAGACCTTCGCCTCCCCTTCAGATCAAAAAGTTGCTTTACTTCACCATTTCATTTACCTTGGTGTCGCAGAGAGCATCTTCATCAACGCAGGGAGGCGTCGCATGGACAGTCTGTTCGGTATCGCGCTCAATTCGTGGTCGTTCTGGATGGTAACGGCGGTCGCGCTGTTCATCATCGAGATATTCACCCCGGGGTTCTTTATCGCCACCTTCGGGATCGGCGCGCTCTGCACCGTCGTCGCGGCGCTCATCACCGACAGCATGAATATCCAACTTTTGGCGTTCGCCGTATCGACCACGCTCACCTATGTGTTCGTCCGTCCCTTCGCGAAAAAGTACTTCTTCGGGAAGAGCCCCGACCTCCCGACGAACACAGACGCGTTGGTCGGAAAGAAAGCAAAGGTCATCGAGACGGTCGATAACGCCAACTCGAAGGGCCGGGTCAAACTGTTCGGCGGCGAGGACTGGAAGGCGGTCAGCGCCGACGAGCAGGTCATCGAGAGGGATATCGTCGTCGAGATAGTCTCGGTCGACGGCGCAAAGGTCACCGTTAAAAAGATATCGCAGTAACAATCAAGGGAGGCATTCATGGGAACCATCGGCTTTATTCTCACCGCTGTCGTCATCTTCGTCATCATCATGGGCGCGAAAGGCATCCGCATCGTGCCGCAGGCCCACACCATGATCATCGAGCGGCTCGGTCGCTATCACGAAACGCTTGTGAGCGGCATCAACTTCATCATCCCCATCATCGACAAGCCGCGGGACATGGACTGGAAGGCCTCACGCAAGACCTTTGACGGTCGCTCGATAGTCGAGAACCGCAAGATAACCCTTATCGATCTGCGCGAGGCGGTGTACGACTTCCCGCGCCAGAATGTCATCACCAAGGACAATGTCCTCATCGAGATCGACGCCATCATCTACTACCAGATAACCAACGCAATGAAGGCGGTCTACGAGATACAGAACCTCCCCGACGCCATCGAGAAACTGACCAAAACAACGCTCCGTAACATCATCGGCGAAATGGACCTCGACGAAACGCTTTCCAGCCGCGACAAGATCAACCACCGGCTCCGCGACATCCTCGACGAAGCGACCGACAAGTGGGGCGTCAAGGTCAACCGCGTCGAGATACAAGACATCCAGCCGCCGCACGACATCCGCGAGGCGATGGAGAAGCAGATGCGCGCCGAGCGCGACCGCCGAGCCATCATCCTGACCGCCGACGGCGAGAAGTCGTCGAAGATACTCGAATCGGAAGGTTACCGGCAGAAGGAGATCAATCAGGCCGACGGCGACAAGCAGGCCCGGATACTCAAGGCCGAGGGCGAGGCGCAGGCGAAGATACGCATCGCCGAGGCCGAAGCGCAGGCGCTGAAACTCGTCGCCGATGCCCTCAAGGCGACCAAGATGGACGCCGGCAGTTATCTCGTCGCCCTCAAGTATATCGACGCCTTCCGCAACATCGCCGAGAACCAGAAGGACAAGGTGGTCTTCATGCCCTACGAGGCGACCGGGGTCCTCTCCAGCATCGGCTCGATCAAAGAAATCTTCAACGCGCAGAAGTAGGATCGAGGGTCACTCTTCTTACTTCCCATCCTCAACGACTTCTATTGCCTTGGATGTCGGCGCACCCAGACTCCTTCGCGTCGTATATCCGATCTATGTCGGCGACCATCGAGAAACTCATCGCCGTGTATTCGTTGTCCTCATTGATGCGTTTTGCCGCATCTATGCTCTTGGTCAGCGTCTTGCGCGACTTCTTCAGCAGGTTCGCTATTTTGTTCCATACTTCGCACTCATAGACATGCTTTTCCTCGTCCGACAGTTCCTGCGGCACCGGTTGAGCATCCATCTCGGTGTAGAGGTCCATGTAGAGTTTCGCTATCTCGAACGCCGCGGCGTTGGTCCAGAAGATGACGCCGACATTTATCGCCTTCAGGAACTGGTTCTGCGCATCGATTATCTTCTGGCATTTGCGCACCAGCGTCTCCATCGCGTCGGTCAGTTTGAACGAACCGAATTCGTACACCTGACTTTTCCCCAACACATAGAAGGCCAGCGCAAGGTTGGGAACGAACATTTGCTCCTCGCGCGAGAGACCACGCCGTATCTCGGTTATCCAGTACTCCGCCAACCGGCGCCCCTCCTCCAGTTTCCCCATCATGACCATCGCCTCGGCCGAACGGAGCGATATCTCCTGCGTCGCCTCGTCACCGAAGTCCAATTGGTAGGGGTTCTCATTGAGCGCGGTGTTCGCCTCCGAGAGAAGCGTTTCCCACGAGGCCGCTTTCTTGAGCGCTTCAAGGTAGAGTACCAAGGCGTCTTTTTTGTCCTCCTTCTTCGCAAGCGTGCGGTACGCGGTCTGGAAATGGGCCGATGACGCCGGCCAGTTGAGCGTCTTCATGTTGATGAGCCCGAGATTGTAATAACAGAACGGCGCCATCGGATGGTCGGGGCTCTTCTGAATTATGCGGTCGTAAAGTTTTCGAGAGTCCTCGTACCGGTTGAGGTCGAAGAACTTGTTCGCCATGGCGAAGATCGCGTCATGGTCCTCCTTCGCCTCCGGTTCGATCTTCCGCAGTTCGGTCCCCTTCGCGGTGACATAGAGCGCGACGCGGGAATCGGTGCGAGCGATCGGTGTCGATCTCTTTTCGGTCGCCGGCACCGGCGGACCCTCCGTACGATCTTCTGATGGCGAGACCGTTACGCATCCGACCGAGAAAAGAACAAAGCAAAACAGCGTGAGGCTGTTACGCATCACATTTCCTCCACCGGCTCGACCTGCGTTCCGTTCAGGCGCAGACCCGAGCGCCGTTGAGAATCATCGAAAAGAAGTCTCGGATCGTTATCGAGATAGGACTCATCCAGCGGGAATTTCTTTATCTCGTTGCCGTCGGAGGCGAACACCGTACCAGCGCCGCGGGCAAAGACCGCCGAGCCGCCATCGCCGGTGTCGAGATACAGGAGCGGTCGGCCGCTGGCCAGTGAGAAAAGACGCGTCACGCCGTCCTCCGTGACCACCGCCGCCATCGTTTCGTCCGGCGAAAGCGACAGATCGTTCATCCCCCGGTCGGGGAGCGGCAGGCTGAGCACGCTCTTTCCCGTCGTGAGATCGTACGCAAAGAGTTCGCTTCCCTCTCCTCCCGCGATAAGCGCCGTATCGTGCCGGAAGAACAGCGCGCTTTTGACGGCGCCGGGGAATTCTATCCTCGTCGTCTCCTTGCCGGTACGCGCATCGCGGAGCATGATGATCCCGTCCTGCCCCCCCGATACCAGACGGTCGCCGGCGGCGGCGTAAGCGACCGCGCCGACCGCCGCGCGGTGATCGACATAGCGGGCTTTCTGCGCGCCGCCCTCCGTGGCCCATTCCAGCACCACCCGATCATCCCCGCCGGAAAGAAGGGTTCTCGCATCGGGTGAAAAAGAAAGGGCCCTGACGGTATCGGCATGCCCCTTCAGTTCGATATACGGCTTCGTCTCTCCCATGCGCCACAGATACACGACGGTGTCCATGCCGGCGGCGGCGAAATAGCGGCCGTCCCGCGAGACCTCAAGCGCGCGGGCACCGGGCGGCACCGCGAGTTGCAGTATCTCCAGACCGTTCAGGATGTCCCAGAAACGGATCGTACCGTCCTCGGCCACCGATAGAAGAAGGTTCTCGTTCGGTATGAGCCGCACTGCCGTCACCCGGCCGGTGTGCCCCGCATAGGATACGAGTGATCTGCCGGGATGTATCCGCCAGAGCCGGATCAGTTTATCGTTACCGCCGGTGGCGAGCATCGAATCGCCGAAGAACGCAACGGCGTTCAACGCCTTACGATGGCTTTCCATCTGGAACGCCAGTTCCTCCTGCCGCGTGTCCCATATCTTGGTGGCATTATCGGACCCGACCGAAGCGAGAAGCGTGCCGTCCCGGGAGAACGAAAGCCCCGTGACCTGCCGCCGATGGGTACCCAGCGACCTTCTTTTGTCGGTGATAAGATTCCAGAGCACCACCGCGCGGTCATGCCCCCCCGACGCAACGGCCCGCCCGTTCGGGGCAAAGGCGACCGCCGAGACCGCGTCACTGTGATCAGCCATGATACGCAGTTTTCTGCCGTTCTGCGCGTTCCAGAGCGCCACCGTCTTATCCCAGCCGCCCGATGCCACCGTCTTCCCGTCAGGGGAAAAGGCAACGCACAGGGCGCCATCCGGGTGCGCCTTGACCGCGAACGATTCTTTACTCGAAGCGACCTGCCACATCCGGACGGTCCCATCCAAACCCGCAGACACCAATCGTTTGGAATCGGGCGAGAACATGACGGCGAACACCGTCCCGCTGTGGCCCGGCAACCCCTTTTTCTGTTGAAGCGTCTTTGCGTCCCACAGCAGGATCCTTCCCCCCTGCGTCCCCGAGGCTATCACCGCGCCGTCGGGAGAGAACGCGACGGTCGTCGCCGTCCCCGAAAAGCCCGACAGTGAACCGCGCGGCGAGCCGGCAACGGTGTCCCAGATCGTGATGGAGGGCCCATCCTTGGCAGGACCGGCCGAGACGAGTTGGGTGCCGTCGGGAGAGAACGCGACCGCCCAAACGGCGCCGCTCACCGGCACTATCCTCTCCAGTTCCGCCCACATGTTGAGGCGCGAAGTGTAGAGACGCGAATTGATGTCGGCATACAAGGGGAGCACTTCGGGATGCGCCTGTTCGACCTTGCCGATATGGAAGGGGCTCTGCTCCACGAGCGGATTGTGCAACAGGGCGGCCGCCGCGAAGACCCGCGATGCGCCGTAGTCCCTCTCCTGTTCGTACTTCCGCGACCGGTCGGTGTACCAGAGCGCCTTGCTTACGAGCAGTGAGCGCTGTGACCGCAGGTATTCCCGGTACACGAGCCCCGAACCGACGACCAGCAACAGCAGGATGAGGAGCGATAGGATACCGAGCGCCTTATGGTGGCGGAAGAACTTGCCCAGCAGCTCGAGCGGCCCGTATCGATAGGCGCTGACCCGACCACCCGCGAGATAGTTCTTGATGTCCCGCGTCATCTCGACGACCTGCCCGTACCGACGCTCTTTTTTCCGGCTCATCGCCTTTTGGGCTATCGCCACCAGATCGGCGGGAGCCGACGGCTCCAGCAGGTTGATGGCGGTCGGTTCTCCCTGAACGACCTTGGAAACGATCTCGTAGGGCGACCCGCCCTCGTACGGCCGGGCGCCGGTCAGTATCTCGTACAGCACCGCGCCGAGCGAATAAATGTCGGACCGCTCGTCGATGTTCTCTATTTCCCCCATCGCCTGTTCGGGCGGCATATAGGCGGGAGTTCCGAGCACACGGCCACAGATGGTCTGGCTCTCCTCGCTTTCCTTCAGAAGTAGTATCTTTTTTTCGAGGCTCCGTGCTCCGTGATCCTTTTTGCCCCGCACCTTCGCGAGACCCCAGTCGAGCACGACCGTTTCGCCAAACTCGCCTATCATCACATTGTCGGGCTTGAGGTCGCGATGGACCACACCCCGGCTGTGGGCATAGGCAAGCGCGTTGCACATATCATGAAAGTGGGTCAGGAGCTTCAACCTCTCCTCAAGATCCACGCACCCCGCAATGGCGCGGGACAATGTGATACCCTTGACGAGTCGCATGGTGTAGTAACAGGAACCGTCGGGGTGGCGGCCTATCTCGTAGACCGGCACGATGGAGGGGTGCTCCAACTGGCCGGTCACGCGCGCTTCACGGAGGAAGCGGGCATGGATGACGCGCGAAGGACTGCTCGGGGTCCTGCCGCCCGAGTCCTTGTTCGCCAATATGCCGGGAAGTATCTCCTTCAGCGCGACATCACGGCCGGCATGGGCATCGAACACGAGCAGGACGCGACCGATGCCGCCATGACCCAATTCCTGCTTGGCCTGATAGCGCCCCGGTGTCTCGGGGGTTATCGCTTCCTCATCCTCCGAAACAGCGGAAAGGACCGGGGCCGCACCGGGGCTCCCGAGCGTTTCGAAGACCATATCGTCGTCCGCCTCGGGCACATCGATGGTGTCGCAGGGGTTGGCCGGACGGCCCTCCGGCGGTTTGTCGTTCAGGTCCTTCGGCATGAGATACGCGCCCCTCTCCGGTGATCAGATCTCCGCTTCTTTTCCCGACCCTTAGTGAACGAGGGATTTTAACGAAACAATAGGGCGGAAGCAACTTTATTCGCGCTTATGTCGTGAACACCGCGACCCGCTCTATCCCCGCATAGTCTTTTACGATGTCGACCAACCGCAGTTCGGTCCGCGCGGTCCGCGCCATCGGCGCGCCGAGGAAGCCGAGTTCCATCAGCAGATGGCCGCCCGGCTTGAGAAAACGGTATGCATCGGCGAGGATGCGCCGCGAAACGGCAAAGCCGTCGGGGCCACCATCGAACGCCATACGGGGCTCATGGGCGCCCGGTGTTCCGGCAAGGGCATCGGTCTCGGCAACGGTGAGATACGGCGGGTTGACCGCGATGAGATCGAAGGTGCCCGTGATCGCCGCAAAGATATCGCTTTCGATTAGGTGGAATCGCCGCTCCTTCCCGGAGAAGAGCCGTTCGGCGTTGAGGCGCGCCACCGCGAGGGCATCGGGCGACAGATCGGCGAGGGTGATATCTGCGTCAGTGAACCGGGCGAGTGTCAGGCCGATACAGCCGCTCCCGCAACAAAGATCGAGTATCCGGGCCTCGGGACGGTAACGCAGGAGCCGCAACGCCTCCTCGACGAGATGTTCGGTATCGGGTCGCGGGATGAGGACGCGCCGGTCTACGAAGAATTCATCCTCGAAAAAATACTTGCGGCCGACGATATAGGCGACCGGTTCGCGGGTGAGCCGCCGCGCGACAAGCGCATCGAACCTTGCCTGCTCCGGGTCAGACACCTCCTTGCCATAGCCGGTCAAGAGATCGCTCCGGTCAACGCCACGGACATGGGCGAGCAGTATCTCGGCATCGAGGCGTGGCGTGTCGGTCGCCCCGTTCAGCCGCTCGGCGGCGGCGCGGATGACCTCTGCCACGCGTTGCGGCATCGGGTCAACTCAAACTGCTTTTGAGCAGTTCGGCGTTCTGGAAGGTGATGAGTGGATCGATGACCATATCGAGACTTCCTTCCATGATCTCGCCAAGGCGATAGAGGGTAAGCCCGATGCGATGGTCGGTGCAGCGATTCTGCGGGAAGTTGTAGGTCCGGATCTTCTCGCTGCGATCGCCCGAGCCGACAAGAGATCTGCGCTGAGCCGCCGTCTCACGGTCGCGGCGCTCTATCTCGGCCTGAAGCAGTTTCGAGCGCAAGAGGGCCATCGCCCGGATACGGTTCTGTATCTGCGAGCGTTCCTCCTGCATCGCCACGACAATGCCGGTCGGGACATGGGTGATGCGGATGGCCGAGTCGGTCTTGTTGACATGCTGACCGCCGGCTCCGCTCGCGCGGTAGGTGTCGATCTTGAGGTCTTTCTCGTCTATCGGATAATCGTCGATCTCGTCGGCTTCGGGGAGGACCGCCACGGTGATGGCCGAAGTATGGACCCGCCCCTGCGCCTCGGTGACCGGCACCCGTTGGACGCGGTGAACGCCACCTTCGTACTTGAGCCGGCCATAAACACTCGCCCCCTTGACCTCGGCGACGACCTCCTTCATGCCTCCCCCCTCCTGCGCACTCGAGGAGAGCACCTCGATCTTCCATCCCCTGAGTTCGGCATAGCGGCTGTACATGCGGAAGACCTCGCCCGCGAAAAGCGCCGCCTCATCACCGCCGGTACCGGCCCGTATCTCGAGGATGGCGTTCTTGTCGTCCATCGGATCGTGTGGCAGGAGCAGGACTCGCAATTCCTCCTTAAGGAGATCGTATCTCTCTTCCAATCCGGGCAACTCATCCTTGATGAGCGCCAGCATATCGGGCTCTTTTTCGCTCCTCAACAGGTCCTTGTGCCCGACGATCTCCGCGGAGACCCTCTTCCAATCGAGGAACTTCTGCGCGATATCCTTGAGGTGCGCGTACTCCTGAGACAGTTTCTTGAACCGCTTGAGATCGGCCACGACATCGGGCCGCGAAAGTTCCCCTTCGAGATCCTGATATTTCTTGTAGAGTTCTTCCAGTTTGTCCTTTATATCGAGCACGGCGCCCCCTCCGGCGGCGGCGGGTTGAGCGCGCCGCTCATCTTCGCGCGGAATTCGGCAAAGTCATGGAAGGTATCCTCTGCCCCGTCGGGCGGCAGGCCCACATTCCTCTCCTGCAGATCGAGCGCCATGGCAAGCGACACCAGACCGATCTCGAGCACATCGGGGGCCGGCTCGGTCGTCGTGATACGCTGATACCAAAGACCGGGGGCGATCATCACCGCGAGCACCCGGCTCTTCGGGAATCGCGACACCAGTTTCTGCAGTTCGTAACTCACTCCGCCGATGGGGAAGATCAGCAGTATCTTGATGAAGATGTAGACGAAATTATCAAGCAGTTTTGAGCCGGTGATCGGCGGCACAAAGGCGAACACGACAGTGAACACGACTATCGAGATGAGTATGACGGTGATCATGAAACTGGTGCCGCAACGCGGGTGGGCCGTCGGGTATTTGCGGGCGTTCTCGGGGATCAGTTCCTCGCCCGCCTCCCAGGTCGTTATCGCCTTGTGCTCGGCACCGTGATAGGAAAAAAGTCGTTTCACCTCGGCCATCTTCGAGATGCCCCAGAGATAGAGCGAGAAGATGATGACCTTCACCACGCCGTCGATGAAGTGGAAGAGCATAGAATTGATAGAGGTCTCGCCACGGATACCTTTCTCGAGGAAGTAAGCGGCGCCGTGGGGGAGCGCAACGAACAACAGCATCGCGAGGGCGAAGGCGGCGAGTATCGTCATGACGGTACCGGTCTTCGTCAGTTTCTCCTCCTCCTTCCCCTCTTCGACCGACTCGTTGGCCGACCAGGTGATCGCCTGCATCCCGTTGTACATCGCCTCGTAAAGGACGAACATGCCACGCAGAAAAGGTTTTTTGACGATACCGGGGAAGAGGTTCTCCCAACGGCGGCTCCGGACCTTGATGGTGCCGTCGGGTTTGCGGACCGCGATGACGAAGTAATCGGGGGTCCGCATCATCACCCCTTCGATAACGGCCTGTCCGCCGGCATTGAGTATGCGTTTCTCGGTCATACAGGATACTCCGATGGATCTAACTTTAAGGGAAGACTATCTAACGGGCGAAGAGCGGGCACGGATGCATCATAAGAGAGCAGAACGACACAGGGGATCTACTTCTTGCCGGAGTAGTCGGCCTTCTTGTATTTCTGCTTGAACTTCTCGATGCGACCGGCGGTGTCGACGATCTTCTGCTTGCCGCTGTAGAAGGGATGGCACGCCGAGCATATCTCGACCGTGTACCCGCCGTCCTTCGTCGACATCGTCTGGAAGGAACTCCCGCACGAGCAGGATATCGTGATGAGATGCAGTTTCGGGTGGATGCCTTGTTTCGCCATCATACGCTCCTTTTTTTCACAACGCCAAAAACGGGTTTGGATATTAGCCATGACCGATGAAAAAGCAAGAAGTTTTTTAGATGACCCCTCGACGGGGTAGCGGAGCTAGTAGCAATACCCCTGGATGCAGGGCTGGCCGGAACAGCAGGTATCGTTCTCCGAGCAGACATCGCCCGCCGGGATACATTCTTTCGCGTTCAGGAGGAGAAGAGCAGAACCGGTGTTGCAGGAGGGGTTGTCGTAGCAGACCAGGTCTCCCGTCTTGCATTCGTAACAGTCAGCACGCACCTCGGTCGAATTGTAGGTCTTGCACTTACCATCTTCCACTTTGCATGCCGACGGGATGCACTGTTTGCCATCCATATACACCTGACCCTGCGGGCAGATACCGCAGGTCTGCAGAGCCGCCGAGGCAAGGCACTTCAGCGTTTTGAACCCTTTGTCGGCGTAGCAACAACCGGCCGGGCAGTTGGTTTCGTTGCAGGCGCCGCTCGATCCGACGGTATTCACGCAACGGGCAAGTTTCTTGTTGCAGGTGGTGCCGGCGTAAGAAGAGCAGTCCCCGTCGCCCTGACAGCCTTCGGCGCACTTCGCGTTGACGCAGATGAGGCAGGCGCCACAGTCACCGTCTATTTTGCAGTTCTTGCCGAGATTGGCGGTAGCGCAGTCACCGGTGTTGGTATCGGTGTCGGGTATCTCGTTGTCCGCTATGGGCGTGTCACTGTCGCCGACGGCATTATCGGTCACCGTAGTATCGCTGTCGGGCAACTGATTGTCCGGCAGGGAGGTGTCCGGCGTCACCGTGTCGGAATCGCCGACCGGGGCATTGTCGTTGTTGGTCGGGATGGTCGGATCATCACCGCCGCAGGAAACAAGGGACAAGAGCACCATGCTCAAAACGAGCAACATGACATTCATCTTCATCGCATCGCCTCCTTGAAAAGCAAAATATATCACAAGGAACACACCATAAAATATGGCCCACTATAACATGTAAAAGATGAATAGCAACTATTTTTTTCACCGTGCTTTTGACCGACCTTGAGCATCTCTCACCTAAATTTCTAGTGCTCCTGAAGTGTAGACCCCCCGGAAGGCGAAAAAGTTTCCCGTTCTCGCGCAAAAAAATATGGCTCATCCACGCAGGAAAATAAAATCTTGCCTTATTTGCGTTTCGGAGTTACCATGCCTCGCTTTTTTGTTTTTTGCTTGGAGGAAGCGGTGAATATCTCAATGATTTCAAGATTATCTGATCTTCTTGTTGTTCAGAGCGCTCCCCCGGCTGATGGTGTGGGCGCCATATTCAACATGCTCGTCCCCTTTGTCCTCATTTTCGTCATTTTCTATTTCCTCGTCGTCATGCCGCAAAAGAAACAACAGAAGAAATTGCAGGAGATGCTGGGGTCCCTCCAGAAGGGGGACCGCGTGATTACCTCCTCAGGCATCTTCGGTCGGGTGACCGAGGTCCGCAACGATTCTTTCAAGATCGAGATAGCCCCGAAAGTGGTGGTCTCGGTACAGAAAAGCGCCGTGATATCCCGCGTCGCCGAGGATGTCGACCCCGGCGAGGCGACGGAAACGAAATGAACGGTCGGAAAACAGGTCATGAACTCTTGATGGTGTCATAGGAGATTGCCGTATGGAAAAGAACTGGACGATGAGAGGATTTTTCATCCTCGCGCTCATCATCTTGTCTGTCGTTTTGCTTCTCCCCTCCTTCATGGACCGGGAACAGTACCCGTGGCTCGGGAAGATAAATGACGGGCTGAACCTCGGCCTCGACCTCAAGGGCGGGATCCATTTCGTCCTCTCGGTCGATGTGGACAAGGCGGTGCAGGATCGCGTGGACCGTCAGACCGACGAGATGACCAAACGGATGGAGGAGGAGCAGGTCGCTTTCGCTTCCATCAAAGCCGACCCGGTGAACCCCATCATACGCATCACTTTGCAGAACGAAAGCGACACGGACAAGTTCCGCGACAAGGTGATCGACTATTTCCGCACCTTCCGCAAGACCGGGCAGGACGAACTCACCTATGAGTTGACGATGCGGGAGGACTACATCAGCAATCTGAAAGAGACATCGGTAGATCAGGCCATCGAAACGCTTCGTTCCCGCATCGACGCACTCGGCCTCAAAGAACCGGTCATCGTCAAGCAGGGCTCGAACTCCATACTTATCCAGTTGCCCGGCTACAAGGATGTCGAGCGGGCCCGCTCCATCATCGGCCAGACGGCCCAGTTGGAGTTCAAGATCGTCGCCGAGGACCGTGATCCGCTCAACGGCCTCTCCGACATACCGGATGGCATCACCCTGCAACAAGGGCGCGGACAGAATTCCGATGGCGGCATGCTCGCCTACCAATATGCCGTTTCGCCCGACAAAGAGACTCTTCTCACCTGGCTGAAGGACAAGGCGCCCGAAGGCACCGAATTCCTCGTCGAGGAGATCATCCGCGGGGACGGCAAAAAAGAATATATGTCGTGGCTGGTCGAGAAAAAGGCCTATCTCACCGGCGACATGCTGACCGACGCACGCGTCGAGGTGGACCAACAGCGCAACCGCCCCTATGTCAGTCTGTCGTTCGATCGCAACGGGGCCCGGATATTCGAGGAGGTCACGGGGAAATTCGTGAAACGAAAAATGGCCATCGTCCTTGACAACCGCGTCAATTCGGCCCCTCAGATACAGACCAAGATATCGGGCGGGAACGCGATGATCACCCTCAATTCGATGAACGACTTCAACACGACACTGACCGAGGCGAAGGATCTCGCGCTGGTGCTGCGAGCCGGCTCACTGCCCGCTCCGGTCACCTTTGAAGAGAACCGGACGGTCGGGCCCAGCCTCGGCGCCGATTCGATCGAAAAGGGCAAGATATCGGTCGCGGTCGGCATGCTCGTGGTCGTGCTGGCCATGGTCATCTACTACGGCTTTTCGGGGCTCGTCGCCGATCTGGCGCTCCTGCTCAACATTCTCTTCATCATGTCCTTCATGGCCGCCTTCGGGGCCACGCTCACCTTCCCCGGCATCGCCGGCATCGTGCTCACGATAGGCATGGCGGTCGACGCGAATGTGCTCATCAACGAGCGCATCCGGGAGGAGTTGCGGAACGGTCACTCGTTCCTGACCGCCTTTGAACTAGGCTACGAACGCGCCTTTTCCGCCATATTCGATTCGAACCTCACGACCGCGATCGCCGGATTCTTCCTGTGGAATTTCGGGAGCGGCACGGTCAAGGGATTCGCGATAACCCTTCTCATCGGCATCGCCTCGTCCATGTTCACCGCCGTTTATGTGACCCGTGTCGTGTTCCATCTCGCGATGAAACTCGGCTTTAAAAAGATATCGGTTTAGGGAGAGGCTGTCATGGAACTGATCAAGAACACGCTCAACATAGATTTCGTCGGGAAGATAAAATTCTTCGCCATCCTTTCGTCGCTGGCGGTACTCGCCGGCATCGTTCTCCTGCTCGTCATCGGCCCCAACTACGGCGTCGATTTCAAGGGGGGTACCGAGATACAGATAAAGATAGACGGCATCGACATCGGTGGCGTCCGGTCGGCCCTTTCCGAGTTCAACGGCGTCGAGATCATGCAGTTCGAGGGGCACGACAACGAATTCACCATCAAACTTCCCTCGATAGCGCTTGCCGACGCGACCACGGTAGAGCAGTATATCGCCGAGGTCCAGAAGGCGTTCCCCGATACACCGCTCATCAAGAAGCACTTCAATGTAGAGGTCGGCGACCGCATCGAACTGTGGTTCGAAAAGCCGGTGGACCAGGACCGCCTGACCGAAATGGCGAAGAACCTCGCGGTGCCCGTCACCGGTCAGACCGAGTACAATCAGGTCGGTGAGCGCCACATCTATAAGGTCTTCCTCAAGAGTTTCACGAGTACCGTCATAGCGGCGGTCGAAAAGAAAAGCGGATCCCAAGCCGATGTGCAGCGGGTCGAACTGGTCGGCCCCAAGGTCGGCAAAAAACTGCGCACCGACACCTTCATGGCGGTCTTCTACACGCTCATCGCCCTGCTCATCTATGTCGCCCTCCGTTTCAACTTCCAGTCGGCCCCCGGCGCCATCGTCGCGCTGTTCCACGACACCATGATAACGCTCGGCATACTGGTGCTGTTCCGCGTCACCTTCGATCTCACCATCGTCGCCGCGCTTCTCACGATGATCGGCTACTCGCTCAACGATACCGTCGTCATCTACGACCGCATCCGCGAGAACCTTAAGAACCCCCACAAGGGATCGACACTGGCCGAAAAAATAAACATCAGTCTTAACGAGGTCCTCAGCAGGACGATCATCACCTCCGGCATGACACTGCTCGTCGTGCTCGCGCTCCTGCTGCTCGGCGGCGACATCATCTGGGGCTTTGCCTTCACCATGTGCATCGGCATCGTCGTGGGCACCTACAGCTCCATCTACATCGCCAGCCCGGTCACGATCTTTATTGAGAAACATATGAAGAAAGAACAGGCGACCTGAGCGGATGAAGAAAGAATGGGTACTACTGGATGCTGACCCCGCGAAAGTAAACACGATCACCAAGACGCTCGGCATATCCGAGCCGGTGGCGAACATTTTGGTGAACCGTGGTCTTGACGACCTTGAGTCGGCAAGTCTCTTTCTGCAGGCGAAACTCAAGAATCTGCCCGACCCTTCCCTCATAAAAGACGCCCAGAAGGCCTCGAAGATCATCGTCGAGGCGATAAAGAAGGGCCGCCATATCGTCATCTACGGCGATTACGATGTGGACGGCATCACCTCGACCGTTCTCGTTTACAAATTCCTTTCGGTGCTCGGCGCGAGCGTCCGGTGCTATATCCCCCACCGCATAGAGGACGGGTATGGCCTCAACACCTATACGCTCGAGGAGATAGCCACCGACGGCGGCGAGGTGGTGCTCACCGTCGATTGCGGCATCACGAGCGTCGAGGAGGTCCGGTACGCCCGCAATCTCGGACTCGACATCATCATCGTTGACCACCACCACATCGGCGAAACGCTCCCGGACGCCGTCGCCATCATCAACACCCACGCCGAGGACTGTCCCTACCCCTTCAAGGAGATGGCGGCGGTCGGTGTCGCCTTTTCCTTCCTCATGGTGCTCAAAAAGGCGGTGGAAGAGGACGGCTTCTTCACCGGGACGCTTCCCAACCTCAAGGAATACATGGACCTCGTCGCGCTCGGCACTGTCGCCGACATGGTGCCGCTCGTCGGGACCAACCGCATCTTCGTCAAGCACGGGCTCCAGCAGATGCAGGCGAACAATCGGCCCGGACTGCTGGCGCTCGCCCATGTGTGCGGCCTCAAGTCGCTCGACGAGGTGACCCCCGCGATCATCAGTTACAAGATGGCGCCCCGCCTCAACGCGGCGGGTCGTATCGGCAACGCCATTAAGGGGGTCGATCTCCTGCTCGCCCAGAGTTACGATGTCGCGATGAAGATGGCCGAGGACCTCAACCTCACCAATGAGTATCGCCAGAAACTCGAGGCGGAGATATTCGAACAGGCGATCCGGCTGGTCGAAGAGAAGCGGCTTCACGAAAAGAACGCGCTGGTGCTCTATTCGCACAACTGGCACCCCGGTGTCATCGGTATCGTCGCCTCGCGGCTGGTCGAGCGGTACTATAAGCCGACCATCATGATATCGGTCGAGGGCGGCGTCGGGCGCGGATCGGCCCGTTCGATACAGAAACTGCACATCTACCATGTCCTTGAGCAACTCAACGGCCTGCTCGTACAGTACGGCGGTCATAAGTTCGCCGCCGGTCTTACTATCAATGAGGCGAACATCCCCGAGTTCGCCCGCCGTTTCGACGAGATCGTCGGCGGGACCCTCACCCCCGAGGACTACCACAATGTCCTCGAGATAGACGCCCAACTCGAACTGGCTAAACTGACCCCGGAACTCGTCGTCGCCCTCTCGTCTCTCGAACCGTTCGGCATGAACAATTGGGAACCGAACTTCCTCGCCACCCGGCTGGTCGTGAAGAAGCAGAACATCGTGAATCGCGCCCACCTGCACTGGCGATTCCAAGCGGAGGATTGTCCGTTGCAGTTCAACGCCATCGGCTTCGGCCTTGCGAACGAACGGCAGGTCCCCTCGATCGGCGACCGGATAGATATCGTCTATTTCCCGCGCATCAATGTCTTCAACGGTAGCGTTTCTCTGCGATTGTATGTGAAGGATTTCCGGTTCTCTTCCTGAAGACCGTCGCGGCCCTCTTATCCCGCTAACAGTTTCTCGGCCTCGGTGACAGCCGAGCCCTGCTGAATGCCCTTGGAAAGAGCTCCGGCCCGTTTTATGTCGCCGATGAGGATGCCGCCAACGAGTTTGCCGCCGCGCAGGTAGAACTTTTTGTAGATACCCGCCGGCTCGTCAAGATGGCGTAGTTGTTCGTAGGTCGCCTGTGGATCGCGGCCGATATCGCCCACCGAATAGACCTGCGTGCCAAAGACCTTGAGCATCGCCGGGTACTCGTCGGGCCTGAACTGTACCGAGCCGCCCGCCGCGTTCGCGCCGGCGACTGTTCCCTGCTTCACCGCCGGCATCCAGAGTTGCGGCCCGCGCCCGAACTCGGCGCAATCGCCGCAGGCGTAGATGCCGGGGACCGAGGTCTCCATCTTCTCATTCACCACGATGCCGCGGTTGACCGCGAGCCCGAGGACCTGCGCCAGTTCGATGTTGGCCCGCACACCGATAGAAAAAACGACGAGGTCGGCCGGTATCTCTTCCCCCGACTTAAGCGCCACGGCGGTCGCCAGCTTCTCTCCGACGAGCCGGTCGGTCTGCGCCGAAAGATGGAGGCGTATCCCCTGTGCCGCGACGATATTCGAGAAGAATTGCGATCCCGCGGGGTCGAGTTGCATCGGGAGCGCGCGATCGGCCAGCTCGATGATATGGACCACCAGTCCCTTTTTCAACAGGGCATTCGCCGCCTCCATCCCGAGCAGGCCGCCGCCTATGATGACGGCACTTTTCGCGGTATCGGCGCATTTCGAGACCTGACGGGCGTCGTCGAGGGTGCGCACCGCGAAGACATTCTCTTTATCAAGCGCCCCCGCCATCGGCACGAAGGGCTTCGAGCCGACCGCAAGGATGAGCCGGTCGTAAGGGATCGCGGCACCGTCGGAGAGGATCACGGCCCGTTTCCCGCTATCGACCGCCGTTGCCTTCACGCCACGCAGGAAACGCACCTGCTGTTCGGCGAACCACGACTCTTTCTGCAGGTAGAAGGTTGCCCGCTTTTCGACCATGTCGTCGCCGATAAGTTCGGTCAGCGACGGGCGATGATACGGCAGGTGCGGCTCTTCCGAGATGAGCGTGATCGTCGCTTCCGGAGACACTTTCCGCGCCTCTTGCGCCGCCGACAGGCCGGCCGCCGAGGATCCGATGATAATGATACGCACGGTGGCTTCCGCCATGGCATTCTCCTCCGCAGGTTGTTCCCCAATGTATATGCCTTCGCGGTGACACGCTGTCAACAAAAACAATCTTGACAAGCGACCGTGAAGGACGCTATAAACCTCCGATGTCGTGCATCACCAACCGCTCGAAAGGAGTACCCGATGGTCACTGTACGCCCCTTCAAAGCCTTCCGCCCCCCCCGATCGCTTGTCGAGGAGATCGCCGCACTGCCCTACGATGTCGTCAACACCACCGAGGCGGCCGCGTTCGCCAAAGGAAAACCCCATTCCTTCTTCCACATCACGCGGGCCGAGATAGACCTGCCGCGTGATATCGATATCCACGATGACCGCGTCTACACGCAGGGCCGCGACACCCTGCAGCGCTTCATCCGCGAGGGCATCCTCGTGCAGGACAAGGAACCACTGTTCTACATCTATGCCCAGAAGATGGGGGACCATGTCCAGACCGGGCTCGTCGGCTGCGTATCGGCCGACGAATACAACGCCGACCTCATCAAGAAACACGAATTGACCCGCAAGGACAAGGAGGATGACCGCACGCGCCATGTCGTGACACAGAACGCGAACGCCGAGCCGGTGTTCCTTACCTACCGCACCCGGCAAGAGATCGATGAGATGATATTCGCCCACACCGGGAAGAACGCCCCCGAGTACGATCTCGTCGCCGATGACGGCATCCGCCACACACTCTGGGTGGTACGCGACAAAACGCTTAACGACCGCATAGCTGCCGCGTTCCGCACGGTACCGCTCCTCTATGTCGCCGACGGGCACCACCGGAGCGCCTCGGCGGCCCGCGCGCAGGTCGAGAAACGAAAACACGACCCGAAACCCTCACCCGACCGGGAATACAACTATTTCCTTGCCGTCATCTTCCCGCACGACCAGTTGCGTATCATGGACTACAACCGGCTCGTAAAGGACCTGAACGGGAATACCGCCGAGCAGTTCCTGAAAAAGGTGGGCGAAAAGTTCGATATCTCGCCCGCCGCACAGGCGGCCCCGCAGGGACAGACCTACTTCGGGATGTACCTTGACAAAAAGTGGTATCAACTCAAGGCGAGACCGGGCACCTTCGACCCGAAGGACCCGATCGGCTCGCTCGATGTCGCGATACTGCAGACGAACCTTCTGGCCCCGATCCTCGGCATCGCCGATCCGCGCACCGACAAGCGAATAGATTTCGTGGGAGGCATCCGCGGGCTCGGCGAACTCGAGAAACGGGTGAATTCGGGCGAGATGAAGGTCGCCTTCGCGATGTACCCGACGACACTCGACCAGTTGATGGCGGTAGCCGATTCGGGCAAGATCATGCCGCCGAAATCGACCTGGTTCGAGCCGAAACTCCGCTCGGGTCTCTTCGTCCACATGCTGGACTGACATCCTCTTCGTCTCCTCTCCGTGTATCGTTGACTTTTGTTATTGATAGGATATAGTGCCTCGTCTATTCGGTCAGTTACATATCGGGCGCGACAACAAGGAGGAACGGTGATGGCCGGCGATCTTCACGAACAGACCAAGAACTTCGAGCACAAGGTCAAGGATATCAGTGACTACCTGCGGACGAATGTGCTATCCCCCGCCGAACAGGAGCGGGACCGCATCATCGCCGAGGCGAACGCCGAGAAGGAACGGATCGTCGCGCAGGCCGACAAGAAGGCCGAGCAGATCGTGCATGCGGCCGAGGAAAAGGCGCGACGGACCATCGAAACGGCCGAATCGTCCCTCCGTATCGCCGCGCGACAGGCTATCGATACGCTGAAGATAGCGCTCGAAAAAGAGGTGCTCTCCCGCACCATCGGCGGCAAGGCCCGCGAAACGCTCTCCGACCGCGCGGTGATGAAGGAACTGCTCGGCGAGATGGTGCGCCAGACCGTTGCGTCGGGCATGGGACAGGTCTCCCTCCTCCTTTCCGATGATCTGCGACGCGATCTCGGCGAAGCGATCAAAAAGGATATCGCCGCACAGGCGACCGCCGGCATCACTCTTTCAGACGAGACCGTGCCGAGCGGTTTTGTGGTCAGGTTCACCGACAAGGGGTTCGCCTACGAGTTCACCCATGAGGCGGTCCGCGACCTGCTCGCCGATCTTCTGCGTTCCGACCTCCGCGAGTACCTGTTCAAGTGACGACTGAGCCGGGTGAACACGGATGAGATTCAATCATTACCTCGTCGGGGCGTTGCCGAAACTGACCTGGGACAGCGAACTGCCCTCCACGCTCGAAAAGTTCCTCGACGACCACTGGTTCCTCCTCGAATCGCTCTACGACCCGTTGAAGGACATCCTGCTCCAGAACGACCTCTACAACATCGAACTGGTTCTCCGTTCGCAGATACCGCGGTCAAAGGCGGGACCCGACCAAGGGCCCCAGCCCATCGAGATATACAAACCGAACTATCTCGAGGTCGAGGACATCGTGCTGTTCCTGCAGGAGCCGTTCCAGAACATGCCCGACCCGAATTTTCCCGAATTCATCGTCGACTACTTCCTCAACCACCGCTCTCCACAGGAACGGGTCGACCACCTTGAGGACCTTTTCATCGGCTACTTCGTGTACCTTCAGAACTGCAAAAGCGGCTTCGTCCGTTACTACGGCCGCATCGCGACGGTCATCCGGACGGTGCTCGCCGCCCAGCGCATACTGCAACTCGGGCTCAACCTTGAAGAACACCTAAAGGGCGACCCCTACATCGTCCAGACGATACTCGAGAACCGATCGTCGAGCGATCTCGGGCTCAAAAGCATCTTCCCCGAGGTCGTCGACATCATCAACCTGTTCAACAAGGAACCGGTGGAACTCGAACATGATCTCGACCGCATCCGCTTCAAGTTGATGGAAGAGGTCGGGAGAGAGACCCCTTTCGGGGACCACATCCTCCTTTCCTACATCATCGGCTTTCAGGTCCGCGACATATGGAATTCGCTGAACAAGCAGCGAGGGGAGCGGATACTCGACCACATCGTACAAGGATAATCACCGGGAGAATATGTTCATGAGCACCGTACACGCACACGCCACCGGCCGGGTCATCGCCGCGCAGGGCAACCTCCTGACCGTCGCGTTCGACGGCATCGTCCGCCAGAACGAGGTCGCCTATATCCGCACCGAGGGACAGCGACTCAAGGGCGAGGTCATCGAGATCAGCGGCAACCTCGCCAAGGTGCAGGTGTTCGAGATGACCCGCGGCATCACCTACGGCGACGCGGCCGAGTTCGACGGCGACCTGCTTTCGGTCGAGTTGGGGCCGGGCCTGCTCAAAAGCATCTACGACGGCCTGCAGAACCCGCTCGAACTGGTGGCGGAGCAGGCGGGCTACTTCCTGCCGCGCGGCGTTTACCTCATCCCGCTCCCCCGCGACGCGAAATGGGACTTCACCCCGACCGCGAAGGTCGGCGACACCGTCGAGCGGGCCGATTTCCTCGGCACGGTGCCCGAGGGGATCATCACCCACCGCATCATGGTCCCCTTCTCGTTCGTCGGCAAGGGAAAGATAACCGCCATCGCACCGGTCGGCTCCTACACGATCGACCACGAGATAGCCCGCATCAGGGACGAACAGGGCATGGAACATGCCGTCACGATGGTCCAGCGCTGGCCCGCCAAATTCCCGATACGCTTCGGCCGGCGGATACTCCCGACCGAACAACTCACCACCGCCTGCCGCATCATCGACGGTCCCTTCCCGGTCGCAAAGGGCGGCACCTTCTGCACCCCCGGCCCCTTCGGTGCCGGCAAGACGGTGCTCCAGCATCAGATATCGAAGTTCGCCCACATACAGGTCGTCGTCGTGGTCGCCTGCGGCGAGCGGGCCGGCGAGGTGGTCGAACTGCTCAAGGAGTTCCCCGAACTCGACGACCCGACGAGCGGGCGCAAACTGATAGACCGCACCTGCATCATCTGCAACACCTCCTCCATGCCGGTCGCGGCACGCGAATCGTCGGTCTACATCGGCACGACCATCGCCGAATACTACCGTCAGATGGGCATCGACTGCCTGATGCTCGCCGACTCCACCTCGCGCTGGGCGCAGGCGCTCCGCGAGATGAGCGGACGGCTTGAGGAGATACCGGGCGAAGAGGCGTTCCCCGCCTATCTCGCCTCGCGCATCTCGGAACTCTACGAACGGGCCGGCGTGATAGAACTCAAGAACGGCAAGACCGGCTCGCTCACCATCGGCGGCGCGGTCAGCCCCGCCGGCGGCAACTTCGAGGAGCCGGTGACGCAGGCGACGCTCGCGGTGGTCGGCTGTTTCCTCGGATTGTCACGCTCCCGTTCCGACGCGCGGCGATACCCGGCCATCGACCCGCTCATCAGCTGGTCGAAATACCTCGACCGCTTCTTCGAGCACGGCACGGATACCACGCGGCACCGCATCGAGATAGTCCGCAAGGCGAGCCGGGTCGTGTTCGCCGCCGACGAGATCGGCAAGAAGATGTCGGTCGTCGGCGAGGAGGGCATCAGCCGCGACGACATGGTCACCTTCCTCAAAGGCGAGTTTTATGACGCCGTATTTCTCCAACAGAATGCCTTTGACAAGGTCGACACCGCGACCGATCAGGCGCGGCAGACCGAGCAGATAGAACTGATAGAAAAGGTCATCGACGCCGAACTTTCCTTCGATTCACACGACGCGGCGCGCCGGTTCTTCCTGACCCTGCAGGACAAGTTCATCCAGTGGAACTACACCGCGCCCGACGCTCCCGAATACGCCGACCGCAAGGCAGCATTAGTAAAAATACTGAGGGAACACTCCCATGGTTAGGACCTACCATCGCATAGAGAGGATCAAGGGAAGCATCGCCCAGATCCGCGCCGAGGGGGTGAAACTCGGCGAACTGGCGCAGGTGAAGATGCGCGACGGCCGATCGTCGCTCGCCGAGGTCATCAGTTTCGACGACGACAAGGTCACGCTCCAGATCTACACCGGCACCAAGGGGGTCTCGACCGGCGACGCCATCCGGTTCCTCGGCAAACCGATGCAGGTCGGTTGCGGCGAGGCGCTGCTCGGTCGCGCCTTCAACGGCTCGGGCATCCCGATGGACAACGGGCCGGATATCATGGCGGAGAAGGTCGACATCGGCGGCCCGTCGTTCAACCCGACCAAGCGCATCGTCCCCAAACGGATGATCAAGACGAACATCCCGATGATCGACATGTTCAACGCGCTCGTCCGCTCACAAAAGATACCGATATTCTCGATCCCGGGCGAACCCTACAATGAACTGTTGGCCCGCATCGCGTCCCAGACCGACGCCGACATCATCATCCTCGGCGGCATGGGGCTCAAGTTCGACGACTACGAGTTCTTCCGCCAGCATTTCTCCCGGACCGGCGCGATGGAGAAGACGACCATGTTCATCCACCTCGCGTCCGACCCGGTCGTCGAGTGCCTGCTCGTCCCCGACCTCGCGCTCGCGGTCGCCGAACAGTTCTCGGTACAGAACAAGAATGTGCTGTGCCTGCTGACCGACATGACCGCCTTTTCGGACGCGCTCAAGGAGATATCGATATCGATGGAGAAGGTCCCGTCGAACCGCGGCTACCCCGGTTCGCTCTACTCCGACCTCGCCGCCCGCTACGAGAAGGCGGTCGATATCGAGGGGAGCGGCTCCATCACCATCATCGCCGTTACGACGATGCCGGGCAACGATGTCACCCACCCGGTCCCCGACAATACCGGCTACATCACCGAAGGTCAGTTCTACCTGCACGGCGGCATCATCAATCCGTTCGGTTCGCTCTCGCGACTCAAACAACAGGTCATGGGCAAGGTCACCCGCAAGGACCATTCCGACCTCGCCAACGCGATGATACGGCTCTATGCCGACGCGAAAAAGGCCCGTGACCGCGAATCGATGGGGTTCCGCCTCTCGAACTGGGACCAGAAACTGCTCGCCTACGCGAAGAAGTTCGAGACGCGCATGATGGACCTCGAGGTCAACCTCGACATCGAACAGCAACTGGACCTCGGCTGGACGATACTGGCCGAATGTTTCGAGAAGCACGAGGTCGGTCTTAAGGGAGAATGGATCACCAAATACGGCAAGTGGGGCGCATAGGATCCGGCGATGGCGCAGATAAAACTCAACAAGACCGAGCTCAAGAATCAGAAGAACCTGCTCGACCAGCTGACCAAGTACCTGCCCACCCTGCAACTCAAGAAACAGCAGTTGCAGGCCGAGGTCGAGACATCGCGCGCCCAGATACAGCGCGCCGAGGAGGACCTTGCGACACGCCGCTCGGCGCTTGCGAAGTGGTCCACCCTCTTTTCCCAGCGGCTCACCGTCGACATGTTCGACTATCTCGAGATAGAATCGGTGACCCGTGACAAGGAGAACATCGCCGGCATCGATGTGCCGGTCTTCACCGGCATCTCCTTCCGTACCCGGCCCTACAGTTTCTTCGTCATGCCGGTCTGGCTCGACCGCGCGCTCAAGGAACTGCGGCAACTCATCGCGCTCCGGGAGAAGATAAAGGTCATGCGCGAGAAACAGGCCTTGCTCGCCGAGGAACTGCGCCAGACCAACATCAAGGTGAATCTCTTCGAGAAACGGATGATACCCGACTGCCGCGAGAACATCCGGCGCATCAAGATATTCCTCGGCGATCAGGAGATCGCGGCCATCTGCAACGCGAAGATAGCAAAGGACAAACTCAAGCGCAAGGACTCGTCGGAACGGCGCGAAGAGGTGGCGGCGGCATGATAGAACGGATGCGCAAGATACTCATCCTCGGACCGCGACCGCATCAGGAGGGACTCCTGCGCCGCCTGCAGGAAGCGGGCATCGTGCAGGTGGAGGCCTACCACGGCGACATCTATCCCATCGACGGCCGTCATGTGACCCCGCTCGGCGCCGACCTCGCGCTGTCGGCCTACCGTACGCTCCAGAAATATGAACGGCAGATGCGTATCGATAAAGTGGCGGCCCCGGTCGAACGGTCCGGCCTGCCGCCGGAACGGATCGTCGAGGAACTGCCGCTCCTCGAGGACCGGGTCAGGATACTGCGCGACAAGATACAGCAACTGTCGAATAAACTCGATTCCATCGAGCCGTGGGGCACCTTCGATCTCGCGATGCTCCGCGATATCTGCGAGAAGGGGAAACTCACCATCCAGTTCTGGGAGGTCGCCCACGACTACGCCGACGATGTTACCATCGAGGGCGCCATCGCCATCATGGAGGTGAATGTAGACCCCGAACGACACTATTTCCTCACCTTTTCCGACCACACGCTTCATTTCACCGATTGCCTCGAGATACGCTACGACGAGGACCGTCCGACCCTCGCGCAGCGCATCGGGACGCTCAAAAAGGAACTGGCCGACACCTATGAGACCATCCACCGCATGGTGAACGACCGCGACGATGTGTTCCGTCACTACCTGCGCGAACTGGACAAGTTCCACTACGGCTCCGCCGCGTGGGGCGTCATCCGCCTGATGGACGACGCGCTGTTCGTCCTGCAGGCATGGTGCCCCGACCGGTCGTTACCCCGACTCTCCGAGATAGCTGCGGAGATACCGATACAGATCGAAGAGGTCATGCCCGACGAACGCGAGCGGGTACCGACCCTGATGGTCAATGAGGGCTCCGCCGCACTCGGCGAGGATCTCGTGAAGATATACGACACGCCGTCGTATCAGGATTGGGACCCGAGTTCGTGGGTCTTCTTCTCCTTCATGCTCTTCTATTCCATGATATTCGGCGATGCCGGCTACGCACTGACGATCATCGCGGCGCTCCTGTACGCCAAGCACAAGGCGAAGAACCCCTCTCCGGCTATCCGTCGATTCATCAACCTTTCGCTTGCCCTTTCGGGAGGCGCGGTGGCGTATGGTCTCGTCACCGGGGGCTTTTACGGACTTTCGAGCCAGAACCCGCTTTTCGGCTGGATCGTGAAACTCTCCCTCGTGGACACCGATATCTCCCACCCCGGAGTGCTCTCCAAGATGATGACCGTCTCCATCGTCATCGGGCTCGTCCACATCACCGTCTCCATCCTCCTCAAGGCGGGGCGCTCCATCCTCTCGCTGAAACAACCGATGACCGCCATCCCTCTCCTTGCGTGGCTTCCCGGTATCTGGGGCTTCTATTTCTGGGCCTCGCTCAAGGACAGCGATCCCGCGACGGCCGCCATCTGCCTGAAGATATTCATCGCCGCGCTCATCGTCGTCTTCCTGACGAGCGCCGGCACCTGGCGTCCGCTGCGCCTCCTGTTCGGCGGGTTCCTCGGCGTCTACAACGGCGTTCAGTTCTTCGCCGATATCCTGAGTTACCTCCGGCTGTTCGCGCTCGGACTTTCCGGCTCGCTCATCGCTCAGAATTTCAACATGCTCGCGATGATGGTCTGGGATGCCGGCCCGCTCTACTTCACGATACTCCCGGCGGCCCTCATCTTCGTCGCCGGACATGCTCTCAATATCGCGCTCTGCGTCATGGGCGGCGTCATCCACGGCCTCCGGCTCAACTTCCTTGAGTGGTACCGCTGGTCCTTCGACGGCGGCGGACGGCCGTTCAAGGCTTTCAGGAACCTTTTGACCGAAAGATAAAAAAAGGACATAAAGGACTAAAAAGACATAAAGGACCGGGGCATGGCCTCTTTTATTCCCGCACACGGCGGTTATCAGACACTGCGTTCCTACCAGAAAGCGGAGATCGTGTACGATGCCACGGTCTATTTCTGCGATCATTTCATAGACAAACGAAGCCGCACCCACGACCAGATGGTGCAGGCGGCCCGGTCCGGTAAACAGAACATCATCGAAGGGAGCATGGCCTCCGGTACCTCCAAGGAGACCGAGATAAAGCTGACCAATGTGGCGCGCGCCAGTCTCGAGGAACTGCTCGCCGATTATCTCGACTTCCTGCGGACGCGCGGAAGCGGCGAATGGCCGAAGGACGACCCCTACGCCAAACGGCTGCGGGAACTCAACCGGACCCCCGACGCGACCTATGAGACCTTCCGCAAGGGGATAGAGAACCCCGACCCCGTCATCGCGGCCAATGTCATCGTCGGGCTCATCCGAGTCACCAACTACCTGTTGGACAAACAGATCAAACACCTTGAAGAGGCCTTCGTGAAAGAAGGCGGCCTGCGGGAGCGGATGACGCGCGCTCGGCTGGAGGAGAGGGGAAAGAAAGGGACCAAAAGGACTTAAAGGACTAAAAGGACGAAATGCGAAAACTTCGGGCGGCCACGCTTTTTCCTTTTCTCCTGTCCCTTATGTCCTTTGTGTCCCTTTTGTCCTTTTCTTTTTCCTGCACTTCGCCGAAGTCGTCTCACGACACCGACGCCCTAGCGCCTGATGGCGATATCCCGGTGGCCGATGATGCCGTTGTCGTTGACGATGCCACCGATGACGCCATCTTTGTCGAGGCCGACGAGTTGTTGCCCGATGTCGATGCCGGTCCCGACGAGGTCTACTGTGTCGTGGACGAGAATCCCGATGCCGACATCGTCTACATACCCAACATCCATACCGGCAATGAGGATTGCCCGGCGCTTTCCTCGGCAAAGTTTCCCTACTACGACACCGATGGTACCCTCCATTTCTGTCGCAAATGCGATCAGGTCAGAAAGAACGACCCGCAGTGCGTGAGAAACCAGTGGATAGAATCGAACAAACAACTCTGCACTGACTATTCGCAGTATGATTGTTATGACTATCCCTGCGACATGCCTTGGCTAAAGCCGATATCCGACAACCAGAAGCTGTGGTATCAGGGATTGCATGTGTGCGATATCTCATTAAGTCCAAATCCGGGAGATTGGGACCCCGGGATGTACACCTTCAAGCATTTCAACATCAGCAAAGGGAAGGTAGGTTATTTTATGGCCAATGCGGGAGTACCGACATCGTATAGAGCGAACATGAAACTGATGGAATACGTGGTCGCCGATCGCCGTTATCGCGTACGGGCAGTTCCCGCATATGGAGAGCTTGCGTATCACCAAGGGGCTTACTTGATGGATATGGGAAGCGGGGCGCTTGATGCTTATTCTTATTTCCTTTTCATCGCCGCCAATGACACCTACCGGGTTGTATACAATCAAAAGATTAGGGGGCTCTCCTACACGCCGGTTCTAACTGACAAGTGGGCATTTGCTAACATTCAAGAATCAGATGGCGCGGCCAATAAACTCTCCTACGCGAAGGTTGGTGTATGGAAATGGACAAGCCTCGGTTTTGGCACCGGCAATGAGCCCTTCATTGTCGACGATAGGTTGGTCTTCTACGACGACAACTTCATCGGCTATTACTGCGACCTCGACAAGAGCCCCCAGTCTCTCGCCGATTGCGGCAAAGTGAACCGTGATGGGGAACAGATACGATTCCCCGTTCCTGACACAGAGGATAATCGGCTCATCTACTTTGAGACGGTTACCAAACACGACCGTATCGTTAGACTCGACCTGCGCGGCGCGACACCGGTGTACGAGGAACTTCCGCTACAGGAAGTGGAGACAGGAACCTTCATGGTACCGATACATCGTGTGCGTGGCAACCTGCTTTCCTACAAGACCATTTATCCAATCGCGCCGGCCGACCCTTCTTACGAAAACGATGGAAAATATTGTTTCTATCGCATCGACCAAAAGAAAAGCATCTGCCTGAAACCGGTTCAGCACATCTTCGACGGGAAAGTAGTGCCTCTTGAATATAATGTTGGATACTCCGATTGGGAAAATCAACACTATCTCGTCTGGCAAACGGCCTACTACCGCAATTTGATACTTCGTGACATGGATTGCTACTGTCAAAAGGAAGGGGTATGTCCGCTGGAGTAATTGATCCCATCCTCTCTTGGCGCTCATTCCCCGTCCTTTTTGTCCCTTTCGTCCCTTATGTCCTTTTCCCCGCCCCCTTTCCCCCCGATAAGGTTGATTTTTCCCCTCCGGTTGGTATGCTGACCCGTCTTTTCTGGTAAGGTACCTGATAAGGAGAAGGTCATGCAGAACCTTTGGAAGGCGCTCTACGGCCTGACCGAGAAACACCCCTATATCGTGCTGACGATCCTGTCGGCCGCCCTATTCATCCCTCTGCTGGGAAGTTACCCGCTGCTCGGCCAGTGGGAAACGCACTACGGGCGCGTCGCGATGGAGATGCTGCTCAACAAGAACGGCATCTGGGACTGGTTCCTCGACCCCATTTATCTCGACCAGTACAATTTCTGGAGCAAGCCGATATTCTGCTTCTGGATGGTGCTTCCCTTCTACGCCATACTCGGCCCGACCGAGTGGGCGACCCGCCTGCCGTTCGCCATCAATGGCATCCTCTGCCTGCTGCTCGTCTACTGGACCATCAAGCGCTTTTTCCACGGCGACCACTCCCGCGCCTTTGTCACCGCGCTCGTCCTGATGCTCACCCCCTTCTACTACCTCATCACCAAGCAGTTCATGTGGGACATCACGGCGGTGACCTTCATCTACGGCGGCGTCATGTTCCTCTACCTCGGCATGCGCGACGACGACCGGCGGCTGGTCCGGCTCTCCTATGTGTTCTGGGGTCTCGCCATGCTCGCCAAGGGACTGCTCGCGGTCGTCATACCGGGCGGCATATTCTTCCTCTGGATGCTCGCGACCGCCGACTACGGACTCCTTGCCGAGAAGGGAGGCGCCAAAAAGGTCTTCCTGCAGTACGGCGACTTTCTGAGGAAGACCCGCATCCTCGAGGGTATCGGGCTCTTCATCCTCGTTTCGGCGTGGTGGTACCTCTACATGTACGCCAAGCATGGCGTCCCGTTCCTCAAGGAATTCTTCATCGAGAACCATTTCGGCCGCATGGAAGGGCTCATCGACAAGCCCGATGGCCCGTTCGAGTTCTATCTGTGGCAGATAGCGATCGGCGCCTTCCCGTGGTTCGCGCTGTTCATTCCCGGGCTCATCTTCGCCGGCGACCATAAAGAGCACAAGCGCGAAGAGGGTTTCATCATCCTCTCGTTCTTCTTCGTATTCCTGTTCTTCACCCTCTCGGCAACGAAGTTCCCCCACTACATCTTCCCGGCGATGCCCTTCTTCGCCGCCATCGTCGCCATACCCATCATCGAGTTCTTCCGGGGCGAGCGACGCACCCTCTACCCGCTCGCGGCGGTGCTCGGCGCCCTCATCCTCGGGGTGACCGGTAAGGATCTCGGCACCGGCATCAACTACCGAGAACTGCTCTACATCATCACGACCCACCGGATACAGGACTGGTTCGGGCGCGTTTACGATATGCTCCCGTGGCTCTATGCGCTGGTGCCGCCGATGGTCTTTTTCCTGCTCCTGCCGCTCGTCCGCCTGAAGAGTATACTGCTCATGCGGATATCGCTCGTGGGCTTTTCGCTCGTCGCGGTCGCCTTCGCCTCCTACATCAATTTTTACTGGGTCCCGAAGGTGCTCTGGGTCTTCACCCCCAAGCAACTGGTCGAGAAGTACCTCGAGGTAAAGGAGCCGGGCGACCTCATCGTCGACTACGACAACTGGAAGAATCGCTGCCTCTATTTCTACCTCGGCCCCGACGAGCAACTCATCCGTGCCAACACCCCGGCGGCGGTCAAGAAACTCATAGAGGACAACCCGACCCACTCCGTCTACATCACCACCAAGAAGAACAAGGTCCCCGAACTGCGATCAGTGCTCATGGCATCGGGCGTGCCGCTCACCAAGATCATGGACGACGCGGTCGACACCTACATGGAGGTGGAGATGTACCGCGCCTCGATGAAGGAGAAGGGCTCCTCCGATGACAGTTGGAAAAAGGATCTCATCACCGAGGACAAGATACCGAACAACATCCAGCGGACCGGGTCGACGCTCGATGACAAAACGGTGGAGATCATCGGCTATAAACTCAACAAGAACTACTTCGAACAGGGCGAGAAGATCGTCATCGACATGTATTACCGCGTGCTCAAGACCACCGAGAAGAACTGGCAGATATTCTTCCATCTCGATGTCTTCGAGGGGGCCCTGCCGCACAGCATCAAGATAGACGAATACCCGCTCAAGGGCTTCTACCCGACCGACAAATGGCAGGTCGGCGACATCATCCACGACCAGTTCGAGGCGACCGTCGCGCGCGGCCACCCCGGCGGCGGCATCAAGATATACACCGGCTTCTACATCGGCAACGACCGCATGAAGGTCGACGAACAGAAATTCAACGACGGCGTCAACCGATTCATCCTCGGCACCTTCAACATCAAGGTCAAGTAGCGCTCATTGGACATTCCGGTACTTTTCGAAGACAACCACCTCATCGCGGTGGATAAGCCGCGCGGGATGCCGACGCAGGCGGACCGTAGCGGCGACCCGGACCTCTTGACCACGGTAAAAGCATATCTCAAGGACCGCTACGGCAAGCCGGGCGCGGCCTATCTCGGCATGGTGCACCGGCTCGATCGGCCGGTCGGCGGCGTCGTGCTGTTCGCAAAGACATCGAAGGCGGCCTCGCGCCTTGCGGAACAACTGCGCGCCGGGCTGTTCCACAAGACCTACCTCGCCATCGTACGAGGGGGACCGATCCCCACCGAGGCACGGCTCGAACACCACCTGCTCAAGGATCCTTCGCGAAACCTCGTCTCGGTATCCCCTCCCGGCACACCGGGAGCGAAGCGGGCGACCCTGACCTACCGGGTCCTCGCGGCGCACGGCGATCATTCGCTTCTCTCGATCGAACTCCTGACCGGGCGGTCGCACCAGATACGGGTGCAACTCTCCGCCATAGGCCACCCCATCATCGGCGACGAGAAATACGGTCCGAAAAGCGGCGCAGGACTTAGTCTGCTCGCCCTGCACGCCGCCTCGATATCCTTTGACCATCCGGTGAAACACGAGCCGGTCAGGATATCATCTCCCGCCCCGGCGGAAGACCGTTGGACGCCGTTCCAAGAAGCGATGATCGCGCATCTCGCCTAAAGCTTCTGAAAAAAACAGGAATAACCGCTCGAATTTCTTGAAAACATTTTTTGCTTTGTTATGATTCGACATCATTCGGCGATGCAGGAGACCCGGGTCATGGGAAAATTCAGCTCACTTCTTCAAAAGAACGCTGAGGAAGGGAACCGTTTCTTTTTCGTGTTCACCGAAGGCAAATACAAGGGCGGCGAGTTCTCCGTCTCCCGCGACGCCCAGATCATCATCGGGCGGGACATCTCCTGCGATGTCGCCATCATCGACGCGAAGGTCTCCCGCAAACACGCCCGCATCTGGAGCAACAACGGGAACACCCACATCGAGGACTCGAACAGCACCAACGGCTCCGTGTTGAACGGCAAGCCGCTGAAGGCGGGCGAACCGGTCCGCCTCTCGCCCGGCGACGAGATCACCATCGGCGAGTCGACCTTCACCTTCACCGGCACCAAGGGGACCGATGCGAAGGCGGAGGCCAAGAAACCGGCCGCCCCGGCGACGCCCGCGCAACCGGCGACACAGGAGATAGGCGACCGCCCCGACGCCATACCTCTGCCGAAAAAGAAGGCCGACCCGACGGCTGCGGCGCCGGCGGCGCTTGACGCGGCGCTCGACAGTCTCACCAACGATGACGAACGCAGCATCCCGCGCGGCGTCAATGTCGCCAAGGTCTCTCTCGAAAAACGCGATCTCAAGGCGGCCATGGCCCAGACCCGCTTCGACGGCTCGCTCCACGCCAAGGAGGGAAAACTCTCCAAGATAGAGCCGATAGAACTCCTCAAGGTCCTCCTGCAGTCCAGCACCGTCGGCATCCTTCAGGTGAAGGCGACCGAACCCTTCGCCGAGAAGATAGATATCCGTCTGGGCGAAAAGGGGGTGACCGGCGCGACCTCGCTCACCAACAAACTCTTCGCCGAAGAAAAGGCGCTGACCCGCTTCCTTCTCGCTAAGGACGGCGATTACCATCTCAAAGAATCCGAGGAGCCGCGCAAGGAGAACATGAATCAGGCGATATTCGACATCTTCACCGAGATATCGTCGCAAAAACCGCTCCTGACCCGATACCGCAAGATAGCGTCCGGCAAAGGTCTCCGTTTCCTCATACCGATGACCGGCAAACTTTCCGCGCTGAACAAGAAGGAACTCGACACCGTGCAGTTCATGGCCAACGCGGTGGAGGTCGTCGCCTATCTCAACATGTTCCCCGAGCACGACGACTTCATCCTGCTCTCCGAGATACTCAAATACATCGATCTCGGGATCATCTTCGGCGACAACAACGAAGAGGGCGGTCTGCCGACGCCCCGCGACATCATGGATGTCTAAAGAGGAGGAGCGACCGTGGGAACTTATTTCAAGGTCTATCACAAGCGTTCCCGGGAACTGGTGGCCACCTTCAACGAGAAGCAGATCGTCGATTTCTGCATCAGCAACAAGGAATCCATCAAGAAATACATCTTTGAGACCGGCGGCCAGAAGGACATCATGGAGTGGGAGGTCTTCGCGCTGAAGTACGCCCCGCTGTTCGTTCAGAAGGCGAAGGAACGCGAAGATAAGGAACGGCAGGTCTCCGAAAGCGTCGAGATCGAGGAGCCGAGCAAACTGCCATGGCTCCTGCTTGTCGGGGTCGCGGGGCTCGTGGTCGCCATCGTGGCGGGCGCCGCCATATATTACTACATGACCCGCGCCGATTCGGTCCGCCGCGTCCATGATCTTTCCGCGCCGGCTGAAGAGACCCCCAAACCGGCCGAGCCGGCACCGACCGCCACCCCCGTACTGCCGGCGAAACGGGACCCGATACCCGGCGACACCGCCTTCAGCGGCAAGGTACCGGACGATAAAACGCTTTCCGCCGCGTGGAGCAAGGTCAAAAAAGGGCTGACCGCATCGCTCGCCCCGATGGACATAAAGGAGGAGATGGACAAATACCTCCCCGCCCTCGAGACCTGCTTCAAGGAACGGGCGCAGGCCGGCGACCGCAACCTTCGCGGCACCGTCAACATGAAGATACGCGTGGCGGGCGACGGTACGGTGCTCGATGTGCTCTTCACCGACGACAAATACCGCTCGACCCTCTTCTCCGACTGCATCGGGAAAGCCATAAAGGGACAGAAGTTCCGTCCGTTCAAGAGCAAGGAACAGGTATTCACCTATTACTACGAATTATAGATATCCTTTGATATTCTCTGAATAAAACACCGCCACAGGTGTCGGTACGGGGCATTGCGTGGACAGAACGACACTTGAGAAACTCGTCAGGGAGACGCGGGGATGGATATTCGCCACCGCCTACCACATCCTGCGCGACCGAGCCTCCGCTGAGGATGTGATGCAGGAGACCTATCTCGCGCTCTACACCCATTATGACACGCTCGACAGCAAGGACGCGGTCTACAGTTGGCTCAAGACGGTCGCCATCAACAAGGCGTTGAACGCCGCCAAACGGAATGTCTTCGTCGAACTCGAGGATTTCGTCGCCGAAAAGATATTCTCGACCCCCGACGGCGGCGAACGGTCGCTGTATGCCGATCAGATGATGGAGCGCCTGCAGGAGGGACTCGACAAACTGTCGCCCGACCACCGCGCCATCCTGTTGATGCGCGAGATCGAAGGGCTTTCGTACGAGGACATCGCCGCAAAGATGAAGTGCACTATCGGCACCGTGATGTCCCGCCTCTTTTATGCACGCCGGAACATACGAAAATTCCTGGAGAGGAAGAATACATGAAAGACCTGAAGAAAGAACTGGAGGCGCAGGAACGGGAATTCGCGCCGCTTACCTCCCTGTTGAAACGGGGCTTCGAGACCGACGCGACGCGCGCCCCCGAGGCGGATATCGAGGCGATCCTCGCCGGAACGCTGAAAAAGCGCGCACCCAAACGGCGCGGACGCCTGCTCATACGGTTCGCCTTCGCGACGACGGCGACCGCCCTCCTGCTTGCCCTCATCGTCCCGCTCTATTGGCCGCCGAGCCGTCCCGACGCGGCACCACGCCTCTCGTTCGAGGATACCGAACGCATGCTCAACACCAACAGTCTCAAGGAAGTGACCATACTCTACCAATCGGGCCGCGCCGAGATCGAGACCGATGCGCCGGTGCCGATGGTCTGGGTGAGAAAGGGAGAGAACTGATGCGTATCCTCGCGTTCCTTTGTTCCCTGATGCTCTGCGGATCGTTGAGCGCAGAAGCGACCGCCCCCGCCGTTCCGGCGAAACCGGCCCCGGCACCCGAAAAGTATTCGCTCACCATCGTCCAGTACGAGGTGTCGGCCGTCCCGTGTGCCGCCGAGGGTCCGATGATGGAGGCGATCGTCAAAAAGGCGGGCTATGCCTGCGCGGCCCAGAAGGGACGCATCACCATCAACCTCACCGGCGCCGAGGCGCAGAAGGTGACTGACTTCATGAACAAGGAGATAACGGTCGCGGTGGAGGGAAAGAAGGAGAATTACCTGCTCGTCCGCGTGAAGATACCGGGCGAGATGGACGCGGTCTTCATGCCGGTCATCGGCGGCAGTTTCGTCGCCGGCTACGATCTCGACGAAAAGAAGACGAAAGGGGTGCTCCTGCTGATATATGTCGTTTGAGTTTTTTTCTGGAATTTTGTTGACTTCCCGTTAGTTATGCAATAAAGATGGACTGACATGTCAGTTCTCTGACCCTTTGAGGAGGATAACATTATGTTATTGCAAGGGAAAACGGCTCTCATAACCGGCGCGTCGCGTGGCATCGGCGAGGCGATAGCGTGCGCTTTCGCACGCGAAGGGGCCGATATCGTCGTCCACTACTACGCCCACAAGAGCGATCCCGAGAAGAACCTGCGCGCCGAGGCCGAGACGCTCGCCTCGAAGATACGCGACATGGGCAGGAAATCCTATCTCTGCGGCTTCGACATATCCGACCGCGAGATGGCCGATGCCGAACTCAAGAAACTGCTCGCCGAGGTGACGCCCAACATCCTCATCAACAACGCCGGCATCACCGCCGACAATCTCGCGATGCGGATGAAGCCGGAGGAATGGGAACGGGTCATCAACATAAATCTCTCCGGCGCGTTCTGGGTGACACAGGCACTCATGCGGCCGCTGATGAAAAATGGCGGGTGCGTCGTCAACATCGCCTCGGTCATCGGCCAGATGGGAAACACCGGACAGGCGAACTACGCGGCGTCGAAGGCGGGGCTCATCGGGATGACCAAGTCGCTCGCCCGCGAACTGGCATCGAAAAAGGTCCGCGTCAACGCCATCGCCCCCGGCTTCATCGAGACGGCGATGACCCACGCGATGCCCGAGGAGGCGAAGAAGAGCCTGATGGACATCATTCCCCTCAAAGAGACCGGCAAACCGGAGGATATCGCCAACGCGGCACTCTTCCTTTGCTCCGATATGGCCCGGTACATCACCGGTGAAGTGCTGAAGGTCAATGGCGGCATGTATATGTAGACAACCCAACCTAAATGGAGGAAGTACCATGGAAAGAATTGAGATCATGAACAAGGTCATCGCCCTGGCGGCCGACAAACTTTCGGCTGACGCGGCCAACATCAAAGAGACCACCTCGTTCATCGAGGACCTCAACGCCGATTCGCTCGATGTGGTCGATTTCGTCATGGAACTCGAAGGCGCCTTCAACATCGAGATCCCGGATGAGGATGTCGAGAAGATCAAGACCGTCGGCGCCGCCGTGGAATACATCAGCGGTAAGATCAACGCCTAAACCGTACAGTCACGAGGGAGGTTCCGGATGCGTAGAGTGGTCATCACCGGCATCGGTATCGTCAGTCCGCTTGGTAACAATACCGCGGCGACCTGGAACGGGCTCATCGAAGGGAAGAGCGGCATCGCGCCGATCACCCAGTTCGATGCGACCAATTTCTCCACCCGTATCGCGGGTGAAGTAAAGGATTTCAAGCCCGCCGAGCACGGCCTTGACGAAAAAGAGGCAAAGCGCATGGACCGGTTCCAGCACTTCTGTCTCGCCACGGCCATCGAAGCGGTCCGCGACAGCGGCATCGACTTTGGCAAAGAGGATCACGAGCGCACCGGCGCCTCTATCGGCATCGGTTTCGGCGGCATCATCTCCTTTGAGGCGGAACACGCCAAGTATATGCAGAACGGCCCGCGCCGGATATCGCCGTTCATCATCCCGCAGATGATCGCGAACCTTGGTCCCGGCTACGTTTCGATAAACTTCGGCCTCAAGGGACCACAGGTCTGTCCGGTCGCCGCGTGCGCCACCGGCACCTTCGGCGTCATCGAAGGCTACCGGCTCATCAAGGATGGCATCGCCGATATCATGCTCTCAGGCGGCAGTGAAGCGGCCATCAGTCCGATGTCGGTCGGCGGCTTCTGCTCGATGAAAGCGCTGTCGAGCCGCAACGACGAACCGACCAAGGCATCGCGTCCCTTCGACGCGAACCGCGAAGGCTTCGTTCCCGGCGAGGGAGGCGCGACGCTCGTTCTCGAGGAACTTGAACACGCCAAGGCGCGCGGCGCGAAGATCTACGCCGAGGTCGTCGGCTGGGGCTCCAGCTCCGACGCCTTCCACATCACCCAGCCCGCTCCCGGCGGCGAAGGGGCCTACCGCGCGATGAAGTACGCGCTCGCCTCGGCGAATTTGAAGCCGGAGCAGGTACAGTACATCAACGCCCACGGCACCTCGACCCCCTTCAACGACAAACTGGAGACCGCGGCAATCAAACAGCTTTTCGGCGACCACGCGAAAAAACTCAAGATCAGTTCCACCAAATCGATGTCCGGCCACCTGCTTGGCGGCGCCGGATCGCTGGAAGCGGCGGTCACCGCCCTTTCCATCTACAATAAGAAGGTCCACGGCACGATGAACTACGAGACGCCCGATCCGGAATGCGATCTCGACTATGTCCCCAACAAGGCGCAGTCGCTCGACATCACCTACGCGATGTCCAATTCCTTCGGCTTCGGCGGTGTCAACGGCGTTCTGGTGCTCGGCAAATACTAACGGAGAATAGATCATCATGGCGGCTTTCGCGCGCATCCTCGGATTCGGGCACTATCTTCCGGCGAAGGTGATGACCAACGCCGACTTCGAGAAGCTGGTGGAGACCTCCGACGAATGGATCCGGTCACGTACCGGCATTCAGGAACGGCACTTCACCGAAGAGGGGGAGACCGCGTCGACCATGGCGGCCGAGGCGGCCAAACGGGCCATCGAAAAAAGCGGCATCGACAAGAATGACATCGATGCCATCATCGTCGCCACCGTCACCGCCGATATGCATTACCCTTCGACCGCGGCGCTCGTCCAGCGGGCGCTCGGCATCACCCGTCCGGTCCCGTCGTTCGATATCGGCGCCGCCTGCGCCGGGTTCGTCTTCGGGCTTACCATCGCCGATTCCTTCATCAAGAGCGGCATGTACCGAACCGTCCTGCTGATCGGCTCGGAGAACCTTTCGAAATTCACCGACATGCAGGACCGCAACACCTGCGTTATCTTCGGCGACGGCGCCGGGGCGGCGATCCTTCAGGCCTCCGACAAACCGGGCATTCTCGCCAGCCACCTCGCCACCGACGGCAACTACACCCATCTCATCGAATTCCCCGCCGGCGGCTCGCGCCTTCCGGCGACCCGCGAGACGGTCGAGCAGCGGCTCCACTACACCCGGATGGAGGGACAGGAGGTCTACAAGCAGGCGGTCAAGGATATGTCCGAAGCGGCGATCGAGGCTATGAAACGGGCGGGGCTCACCCTCGATCAGATAAGCTGGGTCATCCCCCATCAGGCCAATACCCGCATCATCGAAACGGTCGGCAAGCGGCTGAACTTCCCCATGGAGAAGGTGTTCCAGAACATCGCCCATGTCGGCAACACCTCGGCCGCAAGTATCCCGATAGCGCTTTCGGAGATGGAACAGCAGGGGCTCCTCAAACGGGAACAGAATATCGTGCTGACCGCCCTCGGGTCGGGCCTCACCTACGGCTCGGTCGCCTTCCGCTACTAGACCGACGAGTTCAAAATCACATATAACTTGCCGAATTCTTTTGAATATAATTTTCACTGAATATATTGACATCGTGAACTGTTTTTCGTATCATCGCAACTAGACTGGCGTGTCAGTCTAGCGTTCAGTGTCTTTGAAAAACGGTATCAGGAGGAAGACAATGAGTAAGATGGTCGTGTTCCCGGGCCAGGGCTCTCAGGTAGTCGGCATGGGCAAGGACCTCTACGAGAACAGCAGCGACGCCCGCGCGATATTCGCGGCGGCCGACGAGGCGCTCGGCTTCTCCATCACCAAGATATGCTTCGAAGGTCCCGCCGAGGACCTGATGCTCACCAAATACACCCAGCCGGCGATACTCACCGTTTCCTACGCCCTGTGGAAGGAGCTCTCGAAACGGCACCAGATCGACGGCGTGAAGTACATGGCGGGCCATTCGCTGGGCGAATACACCGCGCTGGTCGCCTCGGGTGCGGTCGATTTCGCCGAAGCGGTCCGCGCGGTCCATCAGCGCGGCTCGTTCATGCAGGATGCGGTCGAGGTGGGCAAGGGCTCGATGGCGGCGGTCATCGATGTGCCGCGCGACGCCATCTACAAGATGTGCGACGAGTCGGGCCATATCGTCAGCCCCGCCAATTTCAACTCCCCCAAGCAGATCGTCATATCGGGTATCGCCGAAGGGGTCGATTGGGTCGTCAACAAACTCAAGACCGAGAATAAGAAGGCGATGAAACTGAAGGTCAGCGCCCCCTTCCACAGCGAACTGATGAAGCCGGCCGAAACGCGGATGAAAGAGGTGCTCTGGGCGATGAACCTCGGCGGCTTCCGCACCGAGGTCATTTCGAATGTCACCGCGCGCCCCTTCACCTCGCTCGACGAGATCCGCCCGCTCCTCACCTCGCAGATATGTGGCGCGGTCAATTGGGAGGATTCGATACTGTTCGCCCATCGGAGCGGCGTCACCGAACTCATCGAGGTCGGCCCGGGCAATGTGCTGGCGAAACTCGCCGGTCAGATCGTTCCCGACATGAAGACCCGTAATGTCGCCAACTGGACCGACATCCAGAATTTCGGCGCGTAAATACCGACCGGTTTTTTCCCCTCAATACCCGCAGTAAGTGAAGGTGCAGGAGGTCGAATCGCCCGGATCCTGGTAGTAGTAACAGGTCTGATCGGAACTGAAACAACCACCGCACTCATCGGGGATACACACTTTTCCCCTGCCGGAGACATCATAGCAGTTGTACTGGGTGAGACAGTCGCTGTTCTCATCGCAACTCTCAAGACAGCCCTTGAGGTCGCATCCGGAAAGCAGGAAGAACGAAAGGATCGCGACAACGAGGGAAAAGGTGATCTTTTTCATGGTCTCCTCCCGTGGTGATGGTCCGATCGGTCACCGGCGCACCGTCCGAGTGACCCGAAGCGTCGCAGGATAACCGGAAGCCCGGTCAAAAGCAATTTTTAGCGGGTCGTCGAAACGGGGCAGAGGTCGCTGACGGGACAGCGGTCGCAGTAGTGTTTCTGCGGCTTGCAGATGGTCTGGCCGAGCGTCACGAGGTCCTGATTGACCGACCGCCAGTGCTTTTTCGGCACTACCTTCTTGAGCGCCGGGCGGGTATCATCGGGCTGTTTGGTAGCGACAAGACCCCACATATTCGCGATTCGGTGGACATGGGTGTCGACGCAGATCTCGTCGATGCCGAAGGCCTTTATCTGGACGAGCGTCGCGGTCTTGATGCCGATGCCGGGGAGCGCGGTGAGTTCGTCGAGCGTCCGCGGCACTTTTCCGCCGTGCCGCTCGATCACGGCGCGGGCAAGGTCGTGGAGCCGGGATGCCTTCACCTGATAGAAGCCGACCGGGAAGATGAGTTTTTCAAGTTTCGCGACCGGCACCTTGAGCGTCTTTTCGGGGCTGTCGGCCGCGGCGAAGAGTCGGCGCGCCGCCGCCGCGGTCGTCTCGTCCTTGGTGCGGGCCGAGAGCATCGTCGCGGCGAGTATCCGCCACGGCGTGTCGCCCTGCGAGGCCATGAGGTCGATGACGGGGGCGTATTCAAGCGATGCGGCCCACCGGCGGAGCCGCGTGAAGATCGCCGCGATGTCGCGCGGCGACAGTCTATTTTTTCTGGGCATTATCCTTGATGATCTGGTCGAGTTTCTCGCGGTCCTCTTTGGAGAATTCCGACTTTTTCGTCTCGCCGGTCACCTGCTCCTTCACTTCCTGCGCGGCGTCCACCACGGTATCCTTGGCTTTCTCAAGGCCGTCCTTCGTCGCGTCGCCGACCTTGTCGACCGTTTTCTCCACGCCGCGATCGAGTCCCGGAAAGATGACTTTGTAGAGCGGCTTGCCGCCCCAGTTGAAATTCGCGAGCAGTATCACGAATACGACAAAAATGAGCGCCTTCCACAGGATGCCGGTCGCCCCGCCTTTCTTCGCCATCTCACGCCTCCGTCAGTATGCGCGGTCCCTGCGCCGTTATCGCGACGGTGTGTTCGAATTGGGCCGACAGCCCGCCGTCCTCGGTCACCACCGTCCAGCCGTCGGGGAGCACCCGACAGCCGTCGCCTATCTCGTTTATCATCGGTTCTACCGCGAGCACCATCCCCTCGCGGAGAAGCACCCCGTCGCCTCGAAGACCGAAGTGGGGGACCGACGGCTCCTCGTGCAAGTGGATGCCGGTGCCGTGGCCGACATACTCCTTGACGACCGCGTAGCCGTGCGATTCGGCGTACTCCTGTATCGCCGCGCCGATGTCGCCGATGCGGTTGCCGACGACCATCTGCCGGATGCCTATGACGAGACATTCGCGCGTCACCTCGACGAGCCGCCGCGCCGCGTCGCTCACCCCCGGCATCAGGTAGGTCATCGTCCGGTCGCCGATGAAACCGTCGAGCGTTACACCGCAATCGACCTTGACGATATCGCCGCGCTGGACCACGCGATCCTTACGCGGGATGGAGTGGACCACCTCGTTATTGAGCGAAACACAGGTGGCATGATGGTAATTCTCCACCGACTTAAAGGTCGGTTTGCCGCCGTTCTTTTTGATGAACCGGTCGGCGAAGGCGTCTATCTGGAGCGTGGTGACCCCCGGCTTGATATAACTCCTCAATTCATCGAAGAGCCGCCCGGTCAATGCTCCCGCCCGCGCGATGCCGGCTATCTGCTCCGGCGTCTTTATGATGATCTCTCCCTTGCGCATTCAGGCCCCTTTGAGCGGCCAGCCCTGTTTCGCGAACGCCGCGATGAGCGCCTCCTGCGCCTGCTTCATCTCGTCGCTCGTGAGCGTCCGGTCGGGCGCGGCAAGCGTCACGCGGAGCGAGAGACTCATCTGCCCCTCGGGAACACCCGGCCCCTTGTAGGAACTCACCACCTCGCATCCGGAGAATATCTTCTTGTCGATCGTTTTATAGGCCACCGCGCCGACCGCCGCCGATTCGGTCCGTTCCGGCGTCAGCACGGTGAGTTCGAAGAAGGTCGCGGGGAATCTCGGTATCGGTTTGTACTTTTCGCTCTTGGCGGGCAGGGAACCGAGCAGGTCGATATCGAACTCCATGATGCCGGCGCGCCCCCTGACATCCCATTGTTCGAGCAGGGCGGGATGCACCTCGCCGCACATGCCCACCAGTTTTCCCATCGCCCGGACCAGCGCGCCACGCCCCGGATGAAGCGCCACATCCTCATGGAAGGGCACCGATTCCTTTTTCGCCCGTTCGAACTGGAAGGTCGGGACCTTCAGTTCAGCCATGAACGCCTCGACGATCCGTTTGGTCGTCCGGAAGATGTCGCTATCGTCGCGGATGAGCACCGCCAACCGACGGTTCTCTCCGCCGCGACGGAACACCCGACCGAACTCGAACAGCGTGAAGCGTTCGTACTGGCGATGGTTCACCGCCAGCGCCTTCAGCATCCCCGGCGTCAGCGTATGCCGCAACCACGGGGTCTCCTTGAGCGACGGCGCGCGTACCGCCTCGTTTTCGGGCAACGGGAACGCGGCATGCTCGTTATCGGAGAGGAAGGAGTAGGTCATGATCTCGCAGGCGCCGAATTCGCGCACCAATATCTCGCGGAGCCGCTCCTCCTTATCAAGCAGGCCGTTGCGCGGCGGCGGTGTCATCGGGAACAGCGGCGCGCGCGGCATGATGTTGTCATACCCGTGGATGCGCCCCACCTCCTCAACGATATCGGCCTCAAGCGACACATCCTTACTGCGACGGTGCGGCGGCACCGGGATGACGAGCCGGTCCCCGTCCCGCTTCACCTCGAAATCGAGGAGCATGAGTATCCCCTCGATCCGCGCGTCGGGCAGATCGTCGCGGCGCACGCCGAGCATGGCCCGGATACGGTCGCACGAGGTGGATATCGAACCGGTGAAGCCGTACTTCCCGCTCGCATCGCGATGGGCCGCCTCGCTCGTCACGACCGCGCCGGGAACGAATTCCTTTATCAGTTCGATGCACCGCTGGACGGCAAGCCACGAATTCTCGACCCACATCGCCTTCTCGAAGCGCTGGGCCGCGTCGGTACGCAGGTCGAGCCGGTTGGCGGTGCGGCGTATCGTCGCCGGGTCGAAGAGCGCCGATTCGATGACGATCTCGGTCGTATCGGGCTCGACCTCGCTGTGAAGGCCGCCCATGACCCCGCCGAGCGCGACCGCCTTGTCCTTATCGGCGATAACGATATCGCGGTCGATCAGCACGCGCTCGATGCCGTCGAGCGTCGTGAACTTCTCGCCCGGCGCCGCATTACGCACGACTATGGTCGACCCGGCTATATTCCTGCGGTCGAATGCGTGGAGCGGATGCCCTGTTTCGAACATCACGAAGTTGGTGATGTCGACGATGTTGTTGATGGATCGGTGACCGATCGCCTCGATACGGGCGCGCAACCAGTCGGGCGACGGACCGACCTTGACACCCGACATCTTGACACCGATGTAGTGGAGCGCCTTGTCGGTCGCGAACTCGATGGCGAGTTCCTCCTCTTTCTTATCGGGCCTCACGCCGGTGAACTCCAGTTTCTTTTTCCACGGACGGTTGAATATCGTCCGCAGTTCGCGGGCGTAGCCGTAGTGACCCCAGAGGTCGGGCCGGTGGTTGACCGTCTTGTTCTCTATCTCGATGACAAAGTCGGCGCCGCCGCAGATGGTCGAGAGCGGCGTGCCCAGTTCCATCTTCCGGTCGAGTTGCAGAATGCCCGAATGATCCTCGCCGAGCCCCAGTTCCTTCGCCGAGCACAGCATGCCGCAACTTTCGACGCCGCGTATCTTGACCGGCTTTATCTCAAAGTCCCCGGGGAGCACCGTGCCGAGCGGCGCGTAGGGAACGACCTGCCCCTCCTCGATGTTCGGGGCGCCGCAGACCACCGTCGCGCGATCCTTGCCGTCGAATATCGTCGCGAGCCGTATCTTCTCGGCGTTCGGATGCTTCTCTATCTTTTCGATGCGTGCGGCCCTGACCTGCTCGAAGTGACGACCGACCCAGCGGGCCGACTCTATCTCGGCGGTCGAGAGCGCAAGTCTCTTCACGATATCCTCGGGCGTTATCCCCTCAAGATCGACATATTCCCGTATCCATGAAAGCGACAGCAACATCGTAGGCCTCCTTTAGAACTGCGTGAAGAAACGGAGATCGGCGCCATGGAACAAGCGGATGTCGTCGATCCCGTACTTCATCATGACCAGTCGTTCGAGCCCGAGCCCGAAGGCGAATCCGGAGAACTCCTCCGTGTCGATGCCGCCGTTGCGCAGGACCACGGGGTGGACCATCCCGCACGGCATCAGTTCGAGCCAGCCGCTCTGTTTGCAGACCGAACAGCCCTTGCCGCCGCAGATGAGACATTTGATGTCGAGTTCGAACCCCGGTTCGACGAACGGGAAGAACCCGGGGCGCAGGCGCACCTCGACCTCTTTCTCGAAGATGCCGGTCAGCAGGGTCTTCATGGAGTATATCAGGTGGGCGACCGATATGTTCCTGTCGACCACCATCCCCTCGATCTGGTGAAAGGTGTGCTCGTGACTCGCATCGACCGCCTCGTTGCGGTATACCTTGCCGGGGGCGATGAACTTGAACGGCGGGGTGTGCGACAGCATGCCGCGGACCTGCACCGGCGAGGTGTGGGTGCGCAGGAGCATCCCGTTGTCGAGCCAGAAGGTGTCCTGTGCGTCACGCGCCGGATGGTCGGGCGGGATATTCAACTTATCGAAGTTGTTAACCTCTTCCTCCATCTCGGGGCCATCGAGCACCTCGAAGCCCATCGAGACGAATATCTCCTTGACGCGCCGACGGATGACGGCGATCGGATGCGCCGCGCCGCGTGAAAGCCCGCTCGGCCATGAGATATCCTCCCACTCGGCGGCCAGTTTCTTCTCTATCTCGCCCCGGCCAAGTTCGGCCGCCCGCGTCGCAAGCATCCTCTCGAACTCATCCTTGAGCGCGTTCGAGAGCGCTCCGACCTCGCGCCGCTCGTCGGGGGTGAGATCCTTCATCCCTTTGAGCACCTCGGTCAGCGCCCCCTTCTTGCCGAGGAACGCCACGCGCACCTTCTCGGCATCTTCGGGCACCGCGGCCGCCTGCAACGCGACCGTGAACTCGCCGCGCATCTTTTCGATCCTCTTCTTCATCTCGGACTCCGTCGTATAGACCGGCAAAACGCCGTAACGATACCACAGTCGCGCGATATTTCAAATAACTCAATAACTTTTTACACTCAAGAGCGGGGACGGGCACGATCGATCCTGGAAAAATCCTTTTCTTTGGCGTTTTTTTTCTTGACTTCATTTTTTTCGCCAAAGTAGTATCGCGCCGGTCATCTGGGTACGGGACACGATGCGGAACGCCTTCTTCAACGGCGCCTTTCTTTTTTTCTTCTCGCTCCTTTTCTCCACCGAGTTCCGCGCCATCGTGCAGACCGACGGCAAACTCTGGTACGCGGTCTTCCTATCGCTCTCCTTTTCGCAGGAGGGCATGGAGGCCGAGCGGCTGGACCCCGAACTGTTGCAGGTCAGCGACCCCTATCTTTCGATACGCGAGGCGATGTACATCAGGAACCGTTTGGAAGAGATACTCGATGATGACGAGGAGGATGAAGATGCATGGGAAGAGGAAGGCGATGAGGTTTAGCGTCTGCGCGGTCATCCTGCTTACCGCCCTGTCGCTCGGCGCGACCGACCCGGGGCTCGAGCAGATGACCAGATACCTCAAGGGAAAGAGGATATCCGTCGAGACGCTCGAGAAGGATTACAGTTGCCACCCGCTCGTCGATGCGCTGGCCAAGGGGCTCCAGCAGGTGAAGGACCTCGAAAAGGCGGTGCGCGACGCACGCGACAACACGCGGGTCGCCGCACTGTTCCCAAAAATGTCGGCGTGGGCGAAATACCGGAGCGACGACCGGCTCTACCTGTACCGGCAGAACAACATCAGCGTCGGCAAGGATTATGTCACCGTCGGTCCCGACGACAACAACACGACCATCGGCGACATCAACGCCTTCGAGGTGGGCGGCAAACTCGAGTTCGATCTCGCCCGGCTCCTGTACAACACCGACCTCATCAAGTTCAGCGAACAGGAACAGCGCCTGCACCAGTTCCGCACCGAACTGGTCGAGAAGATGACCTACGCCTACTACTATGTCGCGGTCGTGAAGGCGCTGACGCTGAACGGCGTCGAGACGCCGCCGGAGGTGTTGCTGCCCGCCGAGATAGCGGCGAAGAAACTGGCGGTATGGTTTTACGATCTCACCGGACTGAGGCTCGACCGATGCGCCGCCGCACAGCCCTGATAGCGCTCGCCCTCCTCTGCGCCTGCGGACGGTTCTCGATGCCCGACAGCGAGTACCTCTATTTCGAGATCGTGTCGCCGCCCGAAGAACGGGTATGGTACCCGGAAGAGACGATGACCATCGTCTTCAACGGGGAGATAGCGCCCGACACCGTCCCCGGCGCGGTGGTCATATCCTATGAGGGCGATCCGGCCCACGGGTCCACGGTGACGGCGGTCGACGACACCCTGCGGATAGCCGGCCTCCTGCCCGACGCGACGATCACCGTCACGATAGCGAGCGGGCTCAAATCGACCGACAACAAGCCACTCGTCCAAAAGAGCGAGGACGGGTACGCGACGGCGACGCAGGCCTTCACCCGCACCATCGGGCCCGCCCTCCCCGCCGTCGCAAAGATCATCCCCGGCGACCACCTCCGCTCACGGAACATCGGCATCGTTTTCACGACCGGGATAGCGACCGACTCGGCGGCCGTGAGTCCTCAACCGGACGGGATGACGGTGCAGGGGAACATGCTTCTCCTCTCCTTCGACACGCCGCCGGCGCAGGTCACCCTGAGCGGCATCGCCGCGACCACCCGCCCCGGCGCCGCCCCCGACATGACGCTCTCGCTCACCGACACCCCGCCGGTCTCGGAAGACGCCGAGATAGCGACCACCCCGCAGGACACGACCGCCACGGTCGCCATCGCCGCCACGGGGCTCGTCGCCGCGCTTCTCGACGGCGATCTCGCGCTCTGCGAAAAAGAGTGCCGGTTCCTTCTCGAAGGGCTCGCCCCCGACGCATCCTACGACCTTGATCTCACGCTCTACTTCACCGACCGCGTCGAAACGACGACGCTCGCCGTGGCCACCCTGCCGCCCGTGCCGCACATCATGATCAGCGAGGTGATGCACACGCCGGCCGGGACACCGGAGAAGAGTTGGGAATTCGTCGAACTTTACAACCACGGCGAACTCGATTTCGACCTTTCGCTCTGCACGATAGACGACAACGGCGACGGCGCCGGCGAGGACCCGCTCACCCCGCTCGTCGAGAACGACCTTATCCTGCAGCCGGGCGATTTCGCTCTCATCCTCGGCGGCGGCAGTCAACTGCACCTTTCCATAGATACCCATCCCCACATCTATTTCGTGGACGACACCACCATCGCCGACAACGGACTGACATCGACCGAATCGGTCTCGATACACTGTCTCACCGGCGAGGATAAACTGCAGGTCGCCCACTACGACGGCCTGTTCCGTAAGGCCGACCGCGGCTACTCGGTCGTCATCGACACCACCGGCCGTGTCTGCGCCTCGGCGGAACCCGATGGCTCGCCCGGCACGGCGGAGAGTTGCCCCGAGTAAAATAAGAGGTAACATGTTACCTTTTATCTTGCTATTTTATATTTAACAGGTATTATATTAACTGTTATTGTTTGCGTCAGGAACGGCGATGCTCAAGACCGAAGTAACACTCAGAACACCTACAGACATGGCGCTTCATCTTGCCGAGAAATGCAAACGGCGAAGACTTTTTGAACGGCTTTCCCGCAAAACGCTTGCACGGCTTTCCGATGTCCCCGAAGAGACGATCAAACGATTCGAGCAAAGCGGACGCATATCGCTCGAGTCTCTTTTGAAGATCGCGTTCGCCCTGAACGCCCTTGTCCCCTTCGGCCCGCTTTTTGATCTACCGCCGGCGCGCAGCATGGCCGATCTCGAAAAAATGACCGAAAAACCCTTGCCTCAGCGCGGGAGGCGTTAAAAATGAGAAAGCTGCTCGTGAACTACGCGCTCGACCCCCGCACACTTATTCCGGTCGGCCATCTGGCCGAGTCGGAGGGGCGGGTGCTCTTCGAGTATGATCCTTCGTTCATCGAACGGGGCATCGAACTTTCGCCGTTCTTTCTTCCGCTCAAGCCGGGGCTCATTGCACATACCGATCGGACCTTCGGCCCGCTGTGGGGTGTATTTGATGACTCGCTACCCGACGGCTGGGGGCTTTTGCTGATGGACCGCTATTTCAGGAAACGCGGTCTCTCGCTGCGGACCATTTCGCCGCTCGATCGCCTCGCATTCCTCGGGATGCGGACGATGGGAGCGCTCACCTATCACCCGCCGGCGGAACGCGACGAAGGCTCCGACCGGACGCTCGATCTGCAAGAACTCGCGGAACAGTCGTTGAAGATTCTGAACGGCGAAGAAGCGGTCGTTCTCTCTCAACTTCTGGCCGCCGGCGGCAGTCCCGGCGGCGCGCGGCCGAAGGTGCTCGTCGGCTATGACCCCCGAAAAAAGGTGTTGCTGTCGGGAGAAGCGCTTCTGCCGGCGGGATATGAACATTGGCTGGTCAAATTCAGCGCAAAGGATGACCTGCCCGACAGCGCGGCGATAGAATTTGCCTATGCGCTGATGGCGCGGGCCGCCGGTATCGTTCTGCCCGAGACGCGGTTTTTCGGCGACGGTAAGGCGCGCTATTTCGGCACTAAACGGTTCGACCGGAACCCGGATGGGAAGCGCTTTCATCTGCACACCTTCGGGAATATGGTTCACGCCGATTTCCGGATACCATCGGTCGACTACACCGAACTTTTGCGGGTCACCGCCCTCTTGACGCGGGATCAGAGCGCCGTCCGGGAGATGTTCCGCCGGATGGTGTTCAATGTGCTGGCGCATAACCGCGACGATCATGCGAAGAACTTCTCGTTCATACTCGATATTGAGCAACCCGGCTGGCGCGTATCGCCCGCCTATGACCTCACCTTCGCCGAAGGGCCGGGGGGCGAGCACAGCATGAGCGTGGACGGCAACGGCAAAGACCCAAGCGTCGCTGATATTCTTAGGGTCGCCGAGAAGAGCGGCATCGGGAAAGCGGTCGCACGCCGCATCGTCGACGAGGTGGCGGCGGCGGTCAGGCACTGGGCGCGGTTCGCTGATGAGGCGGGCGTCTCCAAAGGTTCGACGAAGAACATCGCCAAGTACTTGCAGTAAACTTCTTGCCTTAGATGTCGCCGGTGCTATAATCGCGGCATGGTTGGGAGAAAATACCTCATCTTTTTCGCGCTTCTTCTCGTCGCGTGTTCGTCGCACACCGCCAAGAACGATGCCGACGCGGTGACGCCCGACGGCGGTGATGTTGTCGATGTCGGAACCGATGATTTCATCTTCATCGAGGCCGACGAGATCATTTCCGATGCCGACATTCCGGTCGGTTGTCCCTCCCTGAAATACTACGCCAATGTCAAGGCGGCCGGCTTTCCGTTCAAGGATGGTAACGGCAAGATAACCTTCTGTCGCCCCGGTTGCGATACCCCGACCGAGAATGATCCGCAGTGCGTAAAGAATCTCTGGACATGGATCAACTGGAAACGATATCAAGAATACGCAACGGGGGTCGATACCCTGCGCGAATGCTATCCATGGCCCTGCGAATTGCCCGATATGAAAGCCCGTAGGAATCTCCACGAATGTGACCGGAATCTTGCGAGCCAAGAATATATAGCCGACATGGGTGCACTCTACGATCTCAAACTATACAAAAACACCGTAGGTATTCTGATGACCAATCCCCATGCAAGCAAGGCGATGACTTATGATGTGACAAAGGATGCCTATACCAGCATCGCGCATAGCGGACACGGTGTTGGATTCCATTATGACCGGTTCGTTTTCTACACCACCTATGAAGACTATGTGAATTCCGATACCGGCTACGGGAACACCTACATCGCTACAGCCAAGAAAAACGGCGCAGATTACAAGTACGAAGTTATCTATGACGACGCCGAACACATGGCGCAGTTCAATCGTCCTCCTTTTGTGGGGGGAAAATGGGTTCTGTTGAATGTGGACCATGCGGGACAAGGCAAGATAGAAGTCCTCTATGCCAAAGTGGATGAGTGGGTATGGCATCCCTTAAAACCGGGGCAGGTATATGAAGGCAATATCGTCGACAATCGCCTGACTTTCATAACCGATCAACGCCAGATATTCGTCTGCGACCTCGACAAACTACCGTTCGATCCGGAAAAGGAATGTATGCGGGTAGACAGGGGAGGAGAAACGGCCTACCAACCACGGCTGAATGAGGAGAACAAGAACCAGATGGTCTACTTCAACGCCGTCGGCGACCCCAACATGACTCTTGTGGATCTGTCGGGAGAGAAACCTGTGTATTCTTCATTGCCGTTCACCATATCCGAGCCCCAAAGCACAGGGGCCTATCCTCATCAGTTCAAGGGGAATCTGATCCTCTATGACGAAGCCTATATGCCCCTCGACAATTCTCGCATGGACTACAAAGCCTGTTTCTACCGCGTTGACACGAAAAAGAACTATTGCCCGACGAAATATACGGACCCATTCTTGAATC